>WNGK01002718.1_pt1 | contig 30929 bp, 33 predicted proteins | sample 5400601 | NCBI WGS metagenome assembly WNGK01 (sample SAMN13153376, study PRJNA577476) | soil metagenome | isolation source: 60 cm soil or saprolite under Garry oak tree replicate 1 | place: USA:California | collected 2016-06-15 | reverse complement strand
CCAATATGAGCCGGAGTGCAAACAGGTCTGCACTTTGAGGCATTTTATGTGTCGTGGATTTCCCTAGCAAAGAGGTAATACGCGAAATAAGTAGGGCAAGATTTCTGTCAAAAGGCTGATTCTGCGGCCAACAACTATGTCCAGGTACACTCAACATTAAACGCGTTGCCTATTACACGCCCCTCACGACCCCTCGCCACCAGGCGCCAGGAGACCCTGGCTCCGTCCAGACCTCCTCGTAAAAGCCGGTGTGGCCTCAATATGGCAGCATTTTCATATTCCTATCCTCTTTCGACCACGTTATCCTTCCTTCAGACCAGGTACCGCGCGCGCAAGTCGCTGCACCACGGGCGCGACCTCCTCGAGACTGCGCGTAGGACCGGCCAGGGTATCGAAGCTCTCGAAACTGAGCAGAGTGTAGAGCACATCGACCGTCTCGTCGATTGCCTCAGGGACCGGTCGCCCATGCTTCTCGCTAAGTCGCTGGACAATGACACGAAGACCTTCCCGCCGCCGTTCGTCGCGCGCCCGTACCACCTTCTCGAAGTCCGAGTCGAGTGCGGCCAGGGCTCGGAGCCGGCGCATCACGAGCCGATCGGCGTCCCAGAAGCGGCTGAAAACCGCAATGTATTCAGCCAGCGCATCAAAGGGCTCCGGTTGACGGAAAGCGGTAGCCAGCTGCTCCATCCCACCCTGGCTCGCAAGAGAGTCGCTCAAGGCTTCGAGGAGCCCGATTTTGGAGCCAAACTGGTAGTAGACGGTCATGCGGGCAACATCGGCCTGGCGTGCAACGGCATCAATGGAAAAGCCGTTGAAGCCATCGCTGGCCGTGAGCAATTCGCGGGCCGCAGTGAGGATGCGCGCTCGCGTCTGTTCGGTAGTCACCTGGCGCTGACCGAGTCGGTAGGGACGAGGGCTCATAGATAACTTGATACCTTCCAAAATTAATTGTACAGTCCGTACGATGGAAAAATTAATCGTACGGTCTGTCTGAATAATATATCATTCCAAGACCAATGTAAAGGAGATTTCATCGCATTCAGCTTCTCAACCCATATGCTTGTAGGAATCCTGGTAATAGACGGGTTCGCCATCCTGAGCCTGCTCTTCACGTGGCTGTCCATACAGAGGAGATCACGAGACTTCTTGGCAGAGGAAGAGGAGGCCCCCGTCATCTCTGTGTGAGGTATCACTCGTAGTAGTCCGGCGCTCTCCTCAACGTTTGCCACTGCTCACCATCATGGCCAAAGACGACCAGCGCCACGTGCTCGCGCTCTGCCACATCCAGCAGTTTCCGCGTGCTGGCGCGCAATTGCTCCTCGTTGTCATCAAACGGCCAGGCCTGACGATCAGGGGTAAAAAGGCGCTGCATAGCGACTGCATCGATAGCCAGCAGTACCGCGCCAGTCTGCGGCAGGCGCACCACCACCGACTGATGTCCAGGCGTATGCCCACTGGTCTCGAGCAGCGTCAGGCCGGGCAGGAGTTCGGTATCTCCATCAATCAACCGGTAACGCAGCGCCGGATGATCCCAGTGAGCGCGTATGGCTGCAAAGCGCGGATGTCCGCTGCGCGCCAGTTCATAATGTTCGCGCTGGACGATGAGTTCCGCCTTCGGAAAGGCATCATGATATCCCGCATGATCCGGGTCGAAATGGGTACAAATGAGGATATCGATATCGTCAGGACGCAGACCCAGATCGCCGAGCTGCTCGATCACATTTTTTCCCCGCGCAGATGGGACCGCCCCCGGAGGCAGCGGTGCATCCGCGGGCAGTCCGCTATCAATCAGGATATGCCTCCCATCGCTGGTTTCGACGAGATAGCAACCCAGCACCATTTCCAGCGTTCGGCCCACGCCGGGCACTGTCGAGGTCCCTAACTGCAAGAGGTAAAGTCGCTGTGGAGTTTCGCTGCTCATTGTCATGTATCAATCCTTCCCATTAAGTACGACTTCATTTTCATCCACCCTCCCTGGAAAGCTTCTTAATCTTTTTGCCTGTACGCAATACTCAACCCTTTCCCCACAGGAACAACAAGGTGATCGAACTGGGGCAGCGCCTCGACCGCGGCAAGATAATCCGCAATTTCCTGCGGGTGCGACAGCACATTATCCGCGAAAAGCAACGCCTCCACCGTCAACTTTGGCAGTAGGAGTGCGAGTTGAGATGGTGCACTGAGCCGATCGGCATCGAAAAACACGCAATCAAATGGGCCCGCAAGCTCGGCCACCACCTGCGTGGCATCACCATGAATGAGCTCGACTACATCGCGTAAACCAGCCCGGCGGAGATTCGCATCGGCGAGCGCCTGTTTGTGTTTGTCGCGGTCGATACTGATCACATGACCGCCAACCATATGCGTAGCCCATGCCAACCAGATAGTACTGTACCCATTCGACGTGCCGATTTCGAGCAGCCGTGTGCGCCGGCTGCTGCGCACCAGCACACTGAGCAGGTGCGCAGTCTCTGGCTCCAGGTTCAGCATCTTCCTGCTGCGGTCCTGTTCCTGTTCATCATTGCGTCGTCCTGCCTCTTCGAGCTCGCTCAGCAAATGGCGAAGACTGGCATCCATAGCTATTCTGCACCTTTCTCCTGACCAAATAATATGGCGACCACAGCGTCTAAAAAGCATATCCAACGAGCACAGACCGCCAGGTGGATGCTGCCACAAAGCATCATAAACGCATCCAGCGAGCCTGGTCCCAGCCCAGGTGAGCATGACTATTGATCAGCCGCACCACAGAGCCTGCGTCCTGCCAGTCCACCACACTAATCGTAGCCGGGTCAAGGAAGATGTGGAACATAGAAGTGAGCGGTGCTCCAAGAGCCGTGCAGAGGAGCGCCTTCACAGGTCCAACATGTGAGACAAGCACAACCATCTGACCAGGATGGGCCTGAGCCAGTGACGTGGTCGCAGCACAGGCACGGTCGCGCATGTCAACGAGGCTCTCCCCACTGGGAGGCGCAAGGGCAGCATCGCGTTGCCAGGCAAAAAGGTACTCGGCCTCCTGCCCACCCCGCGCAATGATCTCATCGCGCGTATAGCCTTCCCACAGGCCAAAATCACCCTCGCGAAGATCATCAGCTTTCCGCACCTCCAGCCCATGGCGAGCAGCAATAGGCAAGGCCGTCTGATATGCGCGTTGTAAAGGGCTGCTATAAACCGCCGCAATCGGCAGCATAGCCAGTGCCTCAGCCAGCTGTTTCGCCTGCGCCACCCCTCTTTCAGAAAGAGCATCATCTCGCCTGCCTATATAGCGAAACTCGCGATTCGCCACCGTCTCCCCATGACGAACAAGTATCAGCCGGGTCATATAAGCCTCTCCATCGTTCTTTAGTCCGTTTCAACAGCTCTTGCTATCATAGAGGATGCATCGGGTGAAACGCAAGAGCCTTGATCGCCCGTAGGTGCCGATTGATCGTGCACCCGGTTCACCGCGCCCACAGCCGATTGATCGGCCCTATTGGCAGCCTTTTTTCTCGTGATGTTCGTTACCACCTTCCAGGGGCTGCCCATCTCCGCGCTGGCCCTCGCCTACCCGGCCCTCAATCTGCCCACCCCGCTCATGAGTGCCATTGGGCAAGTCTCCATTGGCGCGTTCTTTCTACTCTTTCCCAGTGGACGACTGGTCCCGCGCTGGATGGCAGTGTTCCTGTTGCTCCTCATCCTCCAGACCGTTTCGTCACTCTTCCCCCTTACCTCCCCGTTCAATGCGAATACCTGGCCAGGCTGGCTCACCGGGCTGCTTGATGTCGTCTCCTATGCCGCCATTATCTTTTCGCAAGTCTACCGCTATCGACGTGTCTCCACACCTCTCCAGCGCCAGCAGACCAAGTGGGTGGTCTTTGGCATTATCACCGTGGCCGCCGGATTTATTGTGTTAGGTCTGCTTTTCGCGGTCTTCTTCCCAGAGGTTAATCAGCCCGATTCCCCGTATTCCTTGCTTCAGAACGTCTATCCCCTCCTGACGCTCTTGCTTCCCCTCTCGATCGGCATCGCCGTCCTGCGCTATCGTTTGTACGACATAGATATCCTGATCAACCGCACGCTGGTCTACGGCACGCTGACGGCCTCGCTGGCCCTGGTCTACTTTGGCCTGGTTATCGGTCTAGAGTCGCTGGTACGCCTGTTCACAGGGCAGGTCTCACAAACTCCAGTCGTCATTGTTGCTTCGACACTCGCCATTGCTGCCCTCTTCCAACCCTTGCGCCGCCGTATCCAGATCATCATCGACCGTCGCTTCTACCGTCGCAAGTATGACGCTGCCCGCACCCTCGCCGCCTTTAGCGCGACATTACGCAACGAAGTTGATTTACACCAATTGTGTGAGCACCTCGTGGCAGTCGTGCAGGAGACAATGCAGCCGGCACACGTCTCGCTCTGGTTGTGCTCACCCCAAAAGCGTCAAGTTCAGGAGGAAGAACCCCCCTTGTCCCGTGGGGACGGGGACTTTCACGGGTAGGTTTCTATAATGTCGCTTTGGAAGCCGCTTCGTCCCCGTAGGGGCGGGGGTGGTGTTGAGCGGGGTGGGGACGCTTGCGTCGCCCATGCTCACCAACTTTAGGGTTGCCTTCCCCGCCCCAGAACTCTCCACGGGCTTGGCGGGCTGATCCGTCGTATAGTAGGGACGATCCCTTGCGGTCGTCCTGAAGCGGGGCCACGCCGCAACTTTTGCCACATCTCACTTAAAACCCTGCTTTCAACCAATCTTCGTTGGCATAATGGGTCTTGACGGTCTTAATGTAATCAATCGCGCCCTGGTCGTACCAGCTCCCACTGAACCATCGACCAACACATCCCCAAATATCGCCTGCATGGTAGCTCGGATAGCCAGGCGAGGGTGGGCGACCCACGAGATAGCTCGTCCATCCTTCGTAGCAGGCGCGGATCACCCCGTACATATACTCGGCGCTAAAAGCTGTATCGTCGCGGCTCATCGGCCATTCGCCCTTGTTGTAGATGTACTTGATCTGGAGAATGCTGTAGCTCTGGTAGCAATTAGTGCCGTTCCATGTCCCCGGTGGGCACACACTCTGGTTGGTCGTCAGGTCGCCCAACTGGCTCTGATGCCAGTACGATTCCGTCACCGCCTCCGCCCGCACAATATTTGGGTCTATGCCCCATTTGCACGCCGTCCATTGCAGTATCTCGTCAGTTGTCCCAGTATAGTTGCCAGCGATTTGTTTGCGCAAAGCATCTGCTCTGGGATCATAGCCAGTACTGTCATTCCACGCCTCCATCCCGGCAATCTGTTGAGCAGTCGGTACCCGGTGATTTGCCGCGTAATTATCTGGCCGCGGTTCCCAGGAAGAAAGCTGAACACGAGCGGCGCACTGCGCTTCAGTTGGCAAAGTAGCACCCGGAGGCAGCATGCCAAAATTGCCCGAATTGTTCGTTGTCGTAGTAGGGCTGGGCCGTGTTTTTGTGGCAGGATTTGCAGTAGACTTCTGCATATGCTTAACAAGAGGTGTCTCTACCACATCTACATGCGAAGAAACAGATATCATCTGTGCGGAAGTTGTCGATACAGGTACAGTCTTGTGCTGTAGCTCTACCGATCTTTGTGCAACAAATGCAGCAGCGGGGATAGCAACAGCAAGGAGGCAAATAACAAAGAGGCCCGCTGTTGTTACACGGTGACGAAGCAAAAACAAATGAGGATATCTTCTCACTAGCTCCCTCCCTACACCAGTAGGAGCCGATTTATCGCGCTCACCGCCGATTTATCGGCCCTCGGTGGACATTCCGCTATCCAGATGAACAAGTCAAAAAGCATCATGACACAGTCTCATATGCAAGAATACACGAGAATTGTTCGCAGAGGCTAAAAATCGCCCAAATGTCCTGTTTTCCCTTACTCTTTTTTAGGTTTTCGCAACCAGAGCGAAACATGCGCCGGTTGCATCGTCTCCTCCACAACCTCAACCAATTGTTCGCTCAACTGGTTCAGATCCACCTCATCGCGCAATATCGCGCTAAAATGAGCAAGCGTCTTCGCCGCATCATACTTCCGGCGATAGAAGCGGCGATCAATAGCACTCTGGATGCGCCTGCGTAAGGGCTGAAAAAGGGCCGCAATTGCCAGCGTGGAACCAACGATGATCAGCGGTGAACTCGCTACCTGGCTGGTCAGGTCGCGAAAAAGAAATTGCAGCCCGACCACGAGACCGAAGTACACCAGGGCCAGGATAGCTGTCAGGGTACCATATACTAATGTGCGGTTGATCAGCACATCGATGTCCCACAGCCGGTAACGTAGTATTGCAATGCCAAAGCAGAGCGGGAGCAGGAAATTCAACGGGCTAATTCCTGTGTCAATGTTAAAGAGTAGCTGATAGAGGGAGCCTGACTGATTGAGTGACGGAACGAGCAGCGTGAGGAAAAAGGAGACAAGCAAAGCGAATACCGCCAAAACCCCCAATGCGACCTGCGCTAAAACGAGCCGGCGCCCCCGCAAATGCATATCAGCTGCATTATGTCCCTCAAGACTATTAGCCGTTACTGTACGAGCACGGCGCAAATTCATCCCTCTTCTCCTTTCCCCTCATCCTACCATACTCCACCCATATGCTATACTATACCCCACAAGCCTACACATGCTACAATCTACAAATCTTTTTGCAGGGGGTACTCACATATGTCAGGCATGTCACGGCACCTCTGGCTCCTCATCGGAGGAGTAGTCATTCTCATCCTTGCGCTGCTCATATCATTCAGCTTATACTTTCTTTCGACCATCACCCCCCGAAAATCAGCCAGTGGCACACCAACTCACGTCACCTCCACCCATCCTCTCAATCAGCCCCCCATCTCACTAAGTGGTGCCGCTAAAATAACCAGGTCACCAACCCCATCCACCACCCCCAACGGTGGCATTCAACTGCTCCAACTCAGTAGTGATCCTTATACCAATAGTGGGAGTCAGCACCAGACCGAGGTCGAGCCCGGCACCTTCTCCCATGGCTCAACCATCGTTTCAGCATTTCAGGCTGGCCGTTTTAGCGATATTGGCAGTTCAAATATTGGATGGGCAACCTCCAACGATGGAGGTACGACATGGCAGCATGGATTCTTACCCGGCACGACCAAGCTCGCAGGAGGACTTTATGATCGTATCACTGACCCCTCCGTGACCTATGATGCTGCCCTTGAGACATGGATGATTACCACCATTGTTTTTCGGGAAACGCCCGGCAGTATTACTGCCCCGGCGGTGTTAGCCAGCCTCTCTATTGATGGTGGAATTACCTGGGGTACACCTGTAACGGTCGCAGATGTTGGGGGCAATGGCTACCCTGACAAGGATTGGGTCGTCTGTGACAATACATTTACCAGCCCATACTATGGCACCTGCTATGTTGAATGGGATGACTCCGCCAGAAACGACTTGATCCGCATCAATACATCCAGAGATGGAGGCAAGACATGGGCAGCCGCCAGGACAACCATCAACCGCGCCTCCGGCTTTGATGGAGCGCCCCTTGTCCAGCCCGATGGCACGGTCATTGTTCCCCTCAGTAACGCGAGCCAGACGGCCGTCATGGCTTTCACCTCCCACGATGGCGGCGCAAGCTGGAGCCAGCCAACCACCATTGCCACGGTCACTTCCTTCTCTCAGGGTGCCTACTTTCAAGACAAAATACTGCTCAACGCGGGGCTTGATGGCTCTGGCAAAGTCTACCTCACCTGGGTAGACTGTCGCTTTGAAACTGGTTGCCGGGGAAATGATCTCGTAATGACCACCTCAACGGATGGGATCACCTGGACTCCAATACAGCGTATCCCCATTGCTCATATTGGCAGCGGCATCAATTACTATGTGTCCGGTCTTGGCGTTGATACGTCAACTTCTGGCAGCATGGCTCATTTGGGGCTTGTCTTCTACTACTACGCGGCCAGTTGCGTTAACGATTGCAAGCTCTCCGTTGGATTTATTTCCTCAATCAGCGGAGGGAACTCCTGGAGCGCAAAAACGCAAGTAGCAGGCCCATTTCCTGCCAGTTGGGTAGCCAGGGGGAACAATAAGGTTGGTGATTACATCTCCCTCTCATTCTCCCGTGGAAGGGCCTTTCCTGTATTTTCAGTGGCCACTGCCCCCCGTGCGAACCATCTCAATGAAGCCATGTATACCGTGCAAAGAGGTATAGCACTATAATGCCCACACCTTAACATTGCGAAACACCGCCTGGGCAGCAGTCCCTGCAGCATTCCAGGAAAAGACAGCTATGCGACCGTGAGAGTAAGTGCTGTCATTAACGCTCGTGATCAGTTGTCTGTTCACATACAACTCGATACTACCTCCACTCACTACAGCAGCAATCAGGTTTGGCTGAGAGAGATTCACTGAGACTGAACCTGTTGCCAGGGACACTCCATCAGAGTTTGCTTGCGACATGAGAAGAAGAGAGTAGCTCCCATCGACGCCTAAGCGGAAGAGATAGTATGTGTCTGCGCTGCCATTACAGAAAATGATTCCAGCATAGTCCCCTGAAACCAGCGTCATTTGTACCTCAAAGGCAAAGTTGCGAAGGTCAGTGTTGTTAGCAGGACAGGAATGGAAAAACCCTTTTGCAGGTTGAGTTGAGTAGTAACCATCTCCCCGGAACTCACAAGTAGCCCCCCTCTGGTTCGTGCCCGTCAGCCAACCATAGCCTTTACTATTGTCGAGCAGCTGATCATCGAGTATTAACGTCCCACTATTTGCGTAAGGATTTTGTGAGTTAGTAGAAGGAACAACTGTTTGGGCTGGGGCAGTACCGCTGGTCCTGGTTTGGACAGTAGTGCTGGCTGGAGCTGTGTTCGCGGCATGAACATTGGTAGTCGCAGTCGGCGTACTCGAGGCCGCATTGTTCTTCAAAAGAAAAGGCGCAAAGAAGGCAACGCTTCCCGCCCCCAGGAGAAGTGCCAGGACAATCAACAGCACGGTCATACCTCTCGATAAACCTTGACGGTTAGCTCTCGTGCTGGCCGGCCAGGAGTGAGACCCAATCATAGTTGGCGCGCCACCCACCGCGTCCCTGGAGTCAGCGGCTTCTCTTGGATCCGTCACAATGATTGCAAGGAGCAGCACATCCATCGAACCTCCCGTTGGAGATGAGGTGCTCTGAGCCTCCAGCCGGAGAACCTGGCCATTGGCCGTGCCTGCCGGTATACTCACGTTGACTTGCTGCCCGTTTGGAAGCGTCAATGTGCGACTGGTACCATGGATGGCCTCCGTTGTGCTGATAGCCAGCGTTGCACGGATGGCATTGCTAGCAGGAGTAGCTTCGACAGTGTGCTCAACGTTGGTTGGGGCATGCAATACCGTTTGCTGTAAAGCTCGTGCGAACGCAGAGATATTCATAAAACGGTCTTCAGGGCGTTTGGCAAGGGCGATGCCGAACACCGTATCGACATCTGATGGGAGATTCCGGTTGAGTTGACTGGGAGGAGTTGGTTGCACATGAATATGCTGGTACATCATCTGTTCAAGACTACCCTGAAATGGCGAAGTGCCCACTAACATTTCATAGGCCATGATCGCCAGCGCGTACTGGTCACTTGCAGGAACGGGAACGCCACTCCATAGCTCAGGAGCCATGTAGGTGGGAGTACCACGAATAGTTCGGCTTGTATTGGTGGTTGCCGCCGCGAATCTCGCTATGCCAAAATCAGCGAGCAGTAAATCAGGGCGGCTCGGATCGTCTCCATTGCTGCGAATGAGGAAGTTAGAAGGTTTGACATCACGGTGAACAATCTGGCGGTCATGAGCATGCTGCAGAGCCCCCGCGGCCTGGCCGATGAAATGTACCATCTCTTGTGGCAATAGTGGACCACCATTACTTCTTTGTCGCAGCCAGGTGGCCAGCGTACCATCGGGACAAAACGGCATAACCATATACATCAGAGAAACGCCGTTGCTCTTTTCTTCGCCAAAGTCATAGAGGGGTAAGATATTTGGGTGATTGAAGATAGCAATCGTCCTCGCCTCTTGCTCGAAGAGACGGGCAGCATCATCGACGTTGCTACGATCCGGATAAATGATCGCTTCCGAACGAATGACCTTAATAGCCACTTGCCGCTGGATACGCGTATCCTCTGCCAGGTAAACCTCACCCATGCTCCCGCTTCCAATAGGGCGTAGGCCACGATATCGGCCATCCTGCAAAGCTTCAAGTTGCATATGATTCCCCCCTTCGTCTCATAAAAATAAACAGTCAGTAAATTTGAAACATAAGAAAAGTACTGGTAGAAATAGTATAACATCAATGTTGTGAGAAGGCCACTCAAATATATTCAATGAATGTACGAACAAGTCGTAAGCAACGAACAGACAAGACGGTCAGCGCACCAGCTAAGCGGACTGGATTGCACAAGGTCTCTGACTACTTGTTTATGTACTAACACTAGTATATATGAAATATACACTCTTGTCCATACATGTTGCATTATGAAGTGCACGAATTGCTTGTAACCAAACAAATCAACCGTTTGGGCCGGTTTACCGCGCCCACAGCCGATTGATCGACCCCAATGAGCATCAACCTGAAATGCCAACCCCGCTTTCCGTAAGGGCGAGGGCGGTGAGGAGCGGCGGGGTGCGGCTTTTATTGCCTTGATGGACGCCCGCCCTCCCTCGATAGCTTGCCCTGGCCCGCTCGCCTCCCCCCCCGATTGCACTTGTTCGAGTCTCCTCGTTTCTATTCCAGCGAGTTTCTATCAACCTTGGTCTGGCTTGCTCAGAGGTCCGCGACTGATGGAATGACCTCACGACCGATGACCTCTAGCGGCTCGATCCGGTACACATGCGGGATCACACCCAATACCGTCTGAATCCCCATTGAGGCAAGCCAGCGTAGTTGCTCGATCAGTTCGCCCACCTTGGAGCCATCTTCACCCACGTCGAAGGCAAACATACAGGTCTTCTCAATCGCGTCGTAATCCCGGCCCTCGGCCTCACAATGCTGGCGCAGGATCTCCAACTTCTTCGGGATCTGCGGTCCAGGTTGCAGGTTGCAGGCATCGGCGTAGCGTGCGACCAGGCGTAGGGTCCTTTGCTCGCCGCTCCCGGCAATCAGAATCGGCGGGTGTGGCCGTGCGAGGCTCTGTGGCAGGTTGAGCGGACGCTCGATGCGGTAGTGCTTCCCCTCGAAAGGACGCTCGTCGCCCTGTTCACCATGCCACATCCGCAAGCAGATCTGGAGCATCTCCTCCAGCCTCTCGTAGCGCTCTTTCAATGGCGGGAAGGGCAGTCCCGAGCCGCGTGCCTCCTCTTCGTAATCGCCAGCGCCAATCCCGAGCCACGCACGACCACCAGAAAGCACATCCAGGGTGGTCACCGTCTTCGCCAGCAAGACTGGCTGCCAGTAGGGCGCCGCCGTCGCCAGGGCGATCAGCTTGATCTGGCTGGTGTGGGCAGAAAGGTACGCCAGGGTCGGATAGCACGAGAGTACCTCGCGCTCAGGCCCGCCCAAATAGTGGCTTTGCCACACATGGTCCATCGTGCCGATGCGATCAAATCCCCACGCCTCGGCCGTCTGCGCGATCTTGACCAACGTGGGGCCAAGTTGACTCGCTCCTCCCGGCCAGGTAAAATCATAGATGTGGAGTCCCAATTTCATAAAGCAATACCTCCTTCTTCTTCTCGCCTATCCTCTTGGCTCTCTCATGCTGTTCGCTTGAGTGGCCATGCCCTGTCCTGGGGTGTGCGTCGTAAGAGAGACGAGCACACCCGAAGCCAAACCGAGCACCAGAGCGACCGCCATCACGATGAGGGAGCCAACGAGTGAGGGCTTGTTGGTCATTAGGAAGACGATGCCTAGCAGCAGGATGGTCACTGTCTGCAGCGCTGTCAAGAGGATGGGGTCATGGGTGCTCCGCTCAAGCGACTGGGGCAGTGGTCCATCTGGTGCCTCTTGTGCCAGACGGTCGATAGCGCGCCTACGTGGTTCAATGAATGCTGTACCGAGCGGAGCTATGAGAATCAGGCTGATCAGCGCAACGTCAATCCAGCCGGTCTGCAGGCCCCAGGCGGTGAGCGCCATGTAGAGCCCAGTGGCGAGAATTAGCAGCACGCTGATCGCGAAGAGGGGGCCTGACCAACCAACGAGGTGGGTGAGGGCGCGCACCTGCTCGACCCGCTGCGCTCGCCGCAGTGCAGAGAGGCCGAACAGCCAGGTGCCCATGCTGACAAAGTAGCCGATGGCTCCGCTCACATGGAAGAAGAGGACGATTGTATAGATGGTCATGACAATTTCTCCTTGATGATGCTTCATGCAACACGACTGCATCCACTGCTTTTTTCCTTGACATTGGCCTCAGCCTAATCTATTATATAGGCAGACTATCCAATCATTTTGGGTATACATACTATACAATGAATTTTGGGCGATGTCAAGTCCACGTTGAGTCCTCGCCCGTACCGCCTCGGTCAGCGCCAATCGGCCACAGAATAGACGCGAACGCGCATCATCACTGCTGCCCGGGAACTGCTGATAGCTAGCGATAGCTTTTCCGGCTTCCCCATTGATGCCTCAAGTTGGTGCGAGTAGGCGAACCGTTTCAGTCGCTCTGGGTCCTGCCTCTAATTTGTGGCGGGACCCTATGCTAAAAGCATACCTTTCCCCTTGTACTCATCACCAACAACATGTATCCTGACCCTATACCTCTAGAATCAGAAAGGATTAAAAAAACTTATGCGTGTGCTCGTCATAGGCGGGACCGGGTTCATCAGTTCAGCAGTCGTCCGTCAGCTATATCAGCAAGGCCATACCCTCATAATCGTTCATCGCGGGCAAACGCAGGCAGAACTCCCGGCAGGGATTCAACAGCTACTGGCGAAACGGACACAGCTACCCGATTTTCTTCAGGAGTTCAAGCATTTTGCACCCGAAGTGGTGCTGGATATGATCCCTTATGGTGAGCAGGTCGCCCAAACCGTTATGCAAACGTTTGAGGGCATCGCCCAACGTGTAGTGGCGATTAGTAGTGGAGATGTCTACCGTGCTTATGGTCGCGTGCTTGGCACCGAACCCGGTCCAGTTGATCCCGTTCCTCTAACAGAGCAAGCTCCCTTGCGCGAGAAGCTGTATCCCTATCGCGACAGGGGACCAGCAGGCCAGGAGCATGAATGGATGCAGACCTACGAGAAAATCCTTGTCGAGCGTGCGGTCATGAACCATGCCCGCCTTCCCGGAACCATCTTGCGCCTGCCGATGGTATACGGACCGCGTGATAATCAACATCGACTCTTTCCCTACCTCAAGCGCATGGATGATCATCGTCCACATATCATAGTGGAAGAAGGCTCTGCACATTGGCGATGGTCACGAGGCTATGTTGAGCATGTCGCGGCCGCTATCGTGCTCGCCGTGACAGACCCCCGCGCAATCGGTCGCATCTACAATGTCAGTGATGAACCCACACTGACCATAGCCCAATGGATTCGAGCCATTGGGGATGTAGCGGGCTGGCACGGAACCATCGTCTCTCTCCCACAGGCACAGCTTCCTGCAGCCCTCCGCAGCAAGATCAATACGAGTCAGGACCTGTTCTACAACACCACCCGTATCCGTCAGGAACTCGGATACCGGGAACTGGTTTCGTTGTCCGAAGCGCTCAATCAAACCATCGCCTGGCAACGAGCCAACCCTCCCAAGGCTATTGACACTGACCAGTTTGATTACGCACTGGAGGATGCTGTTCTGGCCGAAGTATCAGGGAACCGGGTTGCGACTTCCGATGAGTAACAATCCTGACGCCGCCAGGAGAAAAAGAGCCATTTGGAGAGAAGACTTCCCGTGAGCGGGCTTGAGAGGCGTCCTGCCTGTCATCCTTCGCTTCTCTCAGGGCAGGCTCTGAGCGCGAGCTTTGGATCTCCGTCCGTCTCGCCAGACCCTTCGCTGCGCTCAGGGCGACACGCATTATCTCCAAATGTCTACCAAACCTGACAGAAGCATGAAACCCCCTGCCACATGTAGTATACTAGACAGAGGTTATCACGCATTGATTTCATGCGGGAACGGAGCAAAGAGATGATCTCTTTTATCATTGAAATCATCATCACTGGGGTCATGTTTTTCGTAGGGGTATACGCAGGCGTTGTGATGCATCGAGCAGCACAACGTACCGTCTCGGAGTGGCGTACCTCGGCAAGGCATGTAACCACACCTCAGGAGCGGAGACTAAATTTGCTCACCCTTGTCCTCTCTCTTCTGACAGGAATATTTGTGCTCCCACATCTCCCCGAACACTACACAGCGCTGCTTTTTCAGTTATCCGGGAAGATACTCTACCACACATGTTCAACGGCATTCTCGGCCATCCTGGTGCATCTGAGGGCATCGTGAGTGCAGGGGCACCGATGCGGAGGCAGTGCAGGGAGACGGGATGATGGTGCAAGGTGTAGTATTCGAGCGGTCTTGCTAGTATGCCTTTCGAGTATCTCCGTCTCCCATCGTATCAGGTTGTGCATGTACAGCACGTTTCAGGCACATGTGACCGAGCTGGGAGAAGCTCAGGCGCGGTTGTGAAGTGGCTGTGATGCGCCTTGGCTATGCTGTAAATGTGCTCCTCTTGGAGCGGACCTCCCACGCAGAGCAGTGGAACCTCTGCGCCCCCTGGTCGAGAGGGGCGGATACCTCAAACGGGCGACGTTTCGTACCAGGTGCAGACGACACGACACGTCGCCATATTTGCTCATGGCAGAGGCGCTGGGACTGGTCGAAGGGGTGAGTTGGCAGTGCGGCGAGCAGACAAAAAAGGGATGCAGCTGGGGGCTACATCCCGCTTGGGGTCTCACAAATTTGGCGTCTCATGCTTGTCCGACCCATCGGTCACCATCGGCATCGTATTCGCTTTCCATTTGTGCAATGCCTCGTACCTGCTCAAAGCCTCGCCCAGAAACGTGATTAAAGCCTCTTCAAGGGTGGGGCCACTGGTGTAGATCTGCTCGTACGTGAGGGTGGTTACTGTAGGCGAAACGTCTACTTCGATTCCAAGTTGCTCCAAGCGCTTGACCAGGTCTGATTCGTGCTGTTGTTCCATTGTTTTGTCCTTTCCTTTTGTGCTTGAGTCGTTCCTATCGCTTTTGTGTTTGCCTGCACTGCGCACAGACTCGCTTGACCAGCCCGCTTGTCGTCTTGCCGCACATCATGCAAGCCGTTTGCCACCTGCATGATGTGCAGTAGCCGTCTGATCCTGCGAAGATGTGCGTGCAGCCTCTGGGCACCACTTCGCGTAGGTAGGGAAAATTGCCATTTCCAGCCAAATTTTCGCTTTCGCTGGCCTCCGATGCACTGCAGAGCATGCTGTACGCGATCCCGAACACCGGCCGGCGGGCGCGCATGAACGACGCGGCAGCCTCTTCAGGACCAGACTTCACGTCTGCTTGATTCGACATCACTTCATCGAGGCGAGCTGCGTCCCGTGAGTCCCGTCCGAGCTCGCCGAGTCAGGAGCCTCACCCTCCGCCGGATGGTGATCGAAGATGTGCCAGTTCCAGCACCGCGCTGGCGAAGGCGGATGGCTCCTCCTGGGGCAGGTTGTGACCCGCGTTGGGCACCTGGTGGTGCACGCGGGGCCCGCTGAAGTGACGTGCAAACGTGCTGCCGTTAGTGGCTGGGAAGTTGCCATCTGCCCGGCCGTCCTGGGTGACAGCCGGGACCGGGATGGCCGGCTGCGCAGCAAGCTTCTGCTCGATCTGATCATACGGAGGGTAGCCGGGTGCGTATCCGAGGCGATGACGGTAGGAGTGAAGCACGACCTCGACATAGTCGGGATTGTCGAAGGCCACCGCGGCGCGGTCCAAGGTGGCGTCATCGAAGTGCCAGTATCGAAGCCATGTCGAGTTCGCATGTCGTCATCGTTTTCTCAGCCAACGTGCCGCGCCAGCAACCCTCAACGTGAAGAACCGACAAAGCCTCGGACCAATGCGGCGATCTCATCTGCAGCCGTGTCCAAGGCGAAATGACCGGCGTCGAGAACGTGAACTTGAGCCTTCGGCACGTCCCGGCGATAGGCTTGCGGCTCTGAGAGGTCGAACGAGAGGTCATACTTCCCCCAGATCACCAGCAGGGGCGGCTGCTTCTCGCGCATCCAGGCTTGCCACTTCGGGTAGGCGTCCACATTGGTTCGATAGTCGTAGAACAGGTCGCTTTGAATGTCGGCCTGACCGGGCTGGGTGAGAAAGGCAAATTCATCGGTCCACAGATCCGGGTCATAGCGTTCCACGTTGGGATCGTTGCCGACATGGCGCGTGCGCGTCGTCGGCAGCGACAGCAGATTTGTGCGAAGCGTGCTTTCGAGGGCCTCGCGATCGGCCCAAAAGGCCCGCCGCGGCTTCCAATTGGTCCCCAGGCCTTCGTTGTGCGCCACAGCGTCCTGCACGATGAGAGCCTCGATTCGCTCCGGATGGGCCAGGGCCATGCGAAAACCCACGGGGCCGCCGTAATCCTGCATGTAAAGCGTGTAGCGCGAGAGCTCGAGCGCTTCGGTGAAGTGATGCATGATCTGGGCGTAGTGATCGAACGTATACGCGAATGTTTGCGGGTCCGGCCAGTCGCTGTGTCCGAAGCCCGGATAATCGGGCGCGACAAGGTGATAGCGATCGGAAAGCCGGGCGAAGAGAGGCTCGAACATCCGCGATGAAGAGGGAAGTCCGTGCAGCAGGAGAAGCGTCGGCGCGTCTTTGGGACCGGCCTCTCTGTAAAAGATGGAGAGCCCATCTATCGGTGTCGTGCGATAAAAAGTCGGGTGTTCCATGGGACGTTCCTTTCCTTGAACTTGAGCCAGCAATTGAAATGATGCGAGCATCGCAGAAACCACCAACGCCATGTGGGAGACCTGCAAGCATCGGGTCCAACGGGGCGAGCTGAACCTGCATCACGGAGCCTCTCTTACCCCGCCACCTCGAAAATGATTTCCAGCTCGACCGGGGTGCCCAGCGGAAGGCTTGCGACGCCATACACCAGGCGGCAAGGGCTCTTGTCTTTTCCGAAGACGTCTTGCAGCAACTCCGAAGCGGCGTCAGCGACTTTCGGCTGATCGCGGACATCTCCCGAAGTGGCCACCGACACGCCGAGCCGGACGATGCGCGTCACTTTGTCGAGCGATCCCAAATGCTGCCGCGCGACAGCGAGGACGTTGAGCGCCGCGAGGTGAGCCGCCTTGCGCCCCGCTACTACATCGAGCTCCGCGCCGACGCGCCCAATGAATTTCGCCCCGTGGCCTTCCGTGGGAAGCATCCCGCTCAGAAAAAGCAGATTGCCCGTCTGCACCGCTTCTACATAGGTGCCGAATGCCTCAGGCGGCGTCGGGAGCTTGATGCCAAGTTCTTTCAACCGCTGCTCGGCGCTGGCTGGCCGAGAGCCTTCGCCAGTTCCCATTTGCTCTTGCGAATTTGTATTCATGTATCTCTCTCCAATCGGGAGATGAATCCAGGCCAGCGCCAGGGCGCGGTGATCGGGTGCATAGCCTCTGTCGTGGATCAGCCGAACGTGAACGCGAAAGCCTCCACGCCCGCATCGAGAAACTCGATCTCGAACTGTCGATCAGCAATGGGCTTCGGTTGCCGGATCAGCTGATACAACCGCTGTTGGGTCACCGTGCCGTTGCCCTGGTCGTCAACGTCAATTCCATGAGCAGCGCCCGGCGCCTGTCCATCGATGAACACGCGAAAGCGTACGAAAGTTCCTCGCGCTGCCGGCCCCATGACGAGATGTAAATCGCGGGCATGAAAGCGGTACGCGATGCGCCCGTTGGCCGTGTTCAGCACCGTGGCCTCTCTCTCCACCGTCCACTCACCGGCAAGGGCCCAATGATTGAGCGAGAAGCGAGCGGGGGTAGTATAGACGCGAGGCTGATCCAGAACTGCCCCACCGGGAGACGAAAAATTCTCGGTGCGCGCGTCCCCGACATAGTTTTCTGGAGACCGGAGGCTCCCCCAATCGGCGGCCACTTCCGCCCCCTGGGCATCGACCGAGACCAGGTCAGGAGCGATGCCGCCGATGCCCGCCTCGGCCAGCAACTGTTGAATCATCATTTCCGACTGTTCGTAGGCGCCCTCGCCGAATTGGTGAGAGCGAATACGCCCCTGCGCATCGACGAGATAGAGGGCTGGCCAATAGTGGTTATTGAACGCACTCCAGATCGCATAGTCGGTATCGATCGCGATTGGATACGCGACCCGCATGTTCTTCGCAGCTTGGCGCACGTTCTCGAGGTCGTGCTCAAAGGGGAACTCAGGCGTGTGCACGCCGATCACCACCACTCCGTGATCCCGGTATTTGTCGGCCCACGCACGGACATAGGGAAGTGTGCGTAGCCAGTTGATGCAGGTGTAGGTCCAGAAGTCGATGAGCACGACTTTCCCGCGCAGGTCGGCCGCCGAGAGCGGCGGCGAGTTGAGCCACGCGGTCGCGCCACCCAGAGAAGGCATCTCACCTTCAATGGGTAATGGAACCGCCGCGGGGTGCCTCGCGGCGAGCAAGAGCTTGTTTGCTTTCATGATGTATGCCTTTCATATGCTTGGATCTGTCGGCGAGGTGCGTCTGCACCATTCAGGACGCCGGCATCGATCTGCAAAAGTCGAGCCTCGTGGTTCGGGAAGCGACCAGCTAACGGCCGAGGCCGCCCACCCGCTTAGCCGGCGGCGGCGACCGCGCTCAGGATCACGTCCGTGACAACCTGTGGCTGCGAGATCATGATCACGTGGGAGCCCTCGACCTCGGTGATCGTCGCCCCGGCGCGCTCGGCCATGGAACGGATGACATCGCTACCGGCCGCCTTGTCGCCGGTAGCAACCACAGCCCAGGCAGGCAGGGTCTTCGACCTCGGAGAGGCGCTCCCCTTCCTCGGGAGCGAAGGCGGCGACGTAGACCAGGCCGACGACGTTCCTGGCTCTGGTGGCGGCGTTGGTGATCACCGCACCGCCGTAGGAGTGGCCGACGACCAGCACCGGGCCGCCCATCTGGTTGAGGAAGCTGGCGAGGTAGGCGGAGTCACTGGCAATGCCACGGAGCGGATTGGCGGGGGCGGTCACCTGCACCCCTTCTTTCTGGAGCCGCTCAATCACGCCCGTCCAGCTGGACGCATCAGCAAAAGCGCCATGCACGAGGACGACGGTCAGAGGGCCAGTGTTGGGGGTTGTCTGAGACATGAGCGTTCCTTTCTTGGGTGAGTGTTGGCCAACCAGTCAACAGGATCGTTGACCGATCGGCCAACGAGGACGTCGTGTATGCTGTGGTGGGGGCCGACAGGCACACAACGTGCCCGCCGCCTCCTTTCTCTCACTAGCGCAGGGAGCGGAATGCGGCACGAACCTCGGTCGCGAAGAGTTCCGGCTCTTCCCAGGCGGCGAAGTGGCCGCCCCTGTCGGCCTCGTGGAAGTAGGTGAGGGTGGGGTACCCCTTCTCGACCCAGCTGCGCGGGGCCCGGAAGATCTCGCCGGGGAACGTGGTGTAGCCGACCGGGAGCGTGACCGGCGGCGGAGCCTGACCGGCCGCGGCCGCGAGAGCCTGGGCTCGTCCGCTCTCCCAGTACGACCGGGCGGCCGAGGCGCCGGTGCCCGTCAGCCAGTACAGCGTGATGTTGTCGAGGATGTGGTCCCGGGTGAGACCCCCGGAGGGCTGCCCGTCGACGAAGGCGCGGGAGATCTTGTAGTAGGCGTCGGTGTCGTGGTCGAGCATCCAGACCGCCAGGGCGACGGGGGAGTCCAGCAGGGCGTAGCCGATGGTCTGCGGCCGCGTGGCCTGCTCCAGGAAGTAGCCGAAGCCGGTCGTCCTGAATGTGTTGATCGCGTCGAGCGCCGCGCGTTCCTGCTCTGTTTCCGCCGGCATGGCGCCGCCCAGCGCCGTCACGAGCAGGTTGGTGTGGATGCCGAGCAGGCCCTCGGGTGCCTGGCGGCCCATCGCGTCGGTGACGGAGGCGCCCACGTCGCCGCCCTGGGCGACGTAGCGGGTGTAGTCGAGGCGGCGCATCAGCTCCGCCCAGGCGCGCGCGACGCGGCCGGGGTCCCAGCCGACCTCGGTCGGCTCGCCTGAGAAGCCGTAGCCGGGCAGGGACGGCAGCACGAGGTCGAACGTGTCCTCGGCGCGGCCGCCGTGCGCGGTCGGGTCGGTGAGCGGGCCGACGGAGTCGAGCAGCTCGATGACCGAGCCGGGCCAGCCGTGCGTCATGATCAGCGGCAACGCGTCCGCGTGCGGCGACCGCACGTGGATGAAGTGGATGTCCACCCCGTCGATCGCGGTCACAAACTGCGGCAGCGCGTTCAGTCTCGCCTCGCCCCGGCGCAGGTCGTAATCGTTCGCCCAGTAGCGGGCGAGTTCCTGGATCGTCGCCAGCTGCACGCCCTGCGAGCGATCTGTGACCAGCTCCCTGGAGGGCCAGCGCGTGGCGGCGATGCGGCGGCGCAGCTCGGCGATGGCTTCTTCGGGCAGGTCGACGCGGAAGGGACGGACTGCGGTTGCTGTCGTTTGGTGGGTTTGGTTTTCCATAACAGGTCTCCTTTGTGTTGCTACATGACAGATTGGCCGTGTGATGGAGCAGCTCGATAGCCGAGAACGGCTCCATCACACGAGAGGATGCCGACGTTTAGTGTGGTGTGGAACGGTGGGCACACATTGTACCCGTCGTCCCCCTCTCCGATTAGCGCAGGGATCTGAAGCCCGCGCGAACCTCTTCTGAAAAGAGTTGCGGCTGCTCCCACGCCGCAAAGTGGCCGCCTTTGTCGAGCTTGTTGTAATGGATGAGTTTGGGATACGCCCGCTCTGCCCAGGTCCGCGGGGCTTCATAGAGCTCGTCAGGAAAGATGCTGAGGGCAACCGGGATGGAGACGCCCTTGACGGCGAAGAAGGCTAACTTACTTTCCCAATAGAGACGAGCCGAAGAGATCGCCGTGTTCGTCAACCAGTAGAGCGTGATGTTGTCGAGGATCTCGTCTCGCGTAAGGCCGCCGGCGTGTCCGTCAAAGGCGCGTGCGATGAGCGCTTGACTGCGCGCGTCGTGGTCAATCATCCAGGCTGCCAGGCCGACGGGTGAATCCGCAATCGCGTAGAGCGTCTGCGGGCGGTTTCCCATCTCGATTGCGTAGCTCAACCCGTGCTTATAGAAAAAGTCCAGCTCCTCGTACGCGCGTTTTTCGTCGGGTGAGAGGCCGGCCGGCGGCGGGCCGCCGACTTGGAGCGCCTTTGCAACGTCGTCCGGAACAGTAGCAGGCATGTTGGTGTGAATGCCGAGCAATTCCGGAGGTTTCTGTAGAGCCATCTGCTCCGTGACAGCATTCCCCCAATCGCCGCCTTGCGCCACATATCGCGTGTATCCGAGGCGCTTCATCAGCACTATCCAGGCACGTGCGATGCGGATGGGATCCCAGCCGGTCGAGGTCGGTTTGCCTGAAAACCCGTAGCCCGGCATCGACGGAATCACCAGATGGAAGGCGTCCGATGCGCTGGCGCCATGGGCCGTGGGATTGGTAAGCGGATCGATGATCTTCAGCTGCTCGATGACCGAGCCGGGCCAGCCGTGCGTGACGATGAGCGGCAACGCATGCTCATGTTTCGAGCGAACGTGGATGAAATGAATGTCGAGCCCATCGATCTCGGTCATGAACTGCGGTAGGGCGTTCAGCTTCGCCTCGCACGTGCGCCAGTCGTATTCTGTCCCCCAATAGCGCGCGAGTTGCTGCATCGTCGCCAACTGCACGCCTTGCGATGCATCCGCGACCGTTTCCCGCTCAGGCCACTTTGTCGCGTTTATGAGCCTGCGCAATTCGGTAAGTTCCGCTTCCGGCACGTTGAAGCGGAAGGGGCGGACTGCGGTCGGTGTGGTTTCGTTGGTGTGGTTTTCCATAACAGTTCTCCTTTGTTGTGGTGCATTACAGATGTGTCGTGACGGGGAAGTCCCGCATCTCGTGAACGTATCCGTCAAACGACATGATGTCGAAGTCTAGTCACCGTCGACATCGACGATAGCCTGGGCAAAGGCCTGCGGAGCTTCTTGAGGCAGATTGTGCCCGACGCCGCCCGTGATGATCCGGTGCGCATATCTGCCCGAGAATTTCCCGGCATAGGAACTGGCGTCCGGGTGTGGTGCACCATTGGCATCGCCTTCAAGAGTAATAGCGGGCACGGTGATGTCCGGACCTTCGGCGAGCCGCTTTTCCAGCTCGTCGTATTGTGGGTCGCCTTCAGCCAGTCCGAGCCGCCAGCGATAATTATGGATCACGATGCTGACATGATCCGCATTGTCGAAGGACGCTGCGCTGCGCTCGAAGGTGGCATCGTCGAAGTCCCATTTTGGTGAAGCGAGCTGCCAAATGAGCTTCGCAAAGTCGTGCCGGTATGTCTCGTAGCCGGCCCGGCCGCGTTCCGTGGCAAAATAATATTGGTACCACCATGCGAGCTCAGCCTTTGGTGGCAACGGCACCTTGCCGGCTTCCTGGCTGCCGATCAGATACCCGCTCACGGAGACGATCGCCTTGCAGCGTTCAGGCCAGAGCGCCGCGATGATGTCGGCCGTGCGCGCGCCCCAATCAAAACCGCCGATGATCGCCTTCTCGATCTTGAGAGCATCCATCAACGCGATGATATCGAGAGCAATGACCGATTGCTGGCCATTGCGGAAGGTTTCACTTGAAAGAAAGCGCGTGGTGCCAGAGCCACGCAGATACGGGACGATCACCCGGTAGCCCTCCTGCGAAAGCCTCGGCGCCACGTCGACATAGCTGTGAATGTCGTAGGGCCAGCCGTGCAGAAGAAGGACCGCCCGACCATCGCTGGGGCCAGCTTCAGCGTAGCCGACATTCAGGACGCCGGCATCGATCTGCTTCAGTGAACCGAAGGACGTGTTCGTCCCCGGCTTAATCGTGTTCATGATGCGTGCGGCAGGATACCCGCAGCCTTTAGGCGTGGGAGGAATGCCGCCTCTCCTTCCTTAACTTTTGTTCTACTTTCTGTTATACTGTTCTTAATGAACAATATGCTCATAAGAACTATCAGTATTAAGTTGGATATCGGTGAACATGAAGCCGCCTTGCGAGAGACGCAACAGCGTTTTAACGAAGCGGCTTCGTGGATTGCCTCTATTTGCTGGTATGAGCATATCACTAACACCAACACGGCTCATCACCGTGTCTATGGTGAGACTCGTACCCGTTTCGCGTTGGGTGCTCAACTGGCTGTGTGTGCTCGTGCCAAAGCCGTTGAGTCGATCAAAGCCACAAAGAGCAAGAAAAGCGAAACGTGTCCGCAATTCGGGCCACGTGGCTCTATCCGCTATGATGCCCGTACCTATCGCCTTCTGAGTCTTGATCGTGTCTCCCTCAATACCATTCAGGGGCGTGTGATTTGCCGCATGATCTTGGGTAAACGTCAGTATGATATGCTGGTTGACCAGACCTGGAAGATCGGTGCTGCTGATCTCATATGGAGACGCGGTACATACTACTTGAATATGACTCAGAGCCAAGAGGCTCCTGAACAAGTAGAGACTGATGAAACACTTGGTGTTGACCTGGGTATCGTCAACCTGGCAACCGATAGCGAGGGTGAAACCTTCACCGGGTCCAAGGTTCATGAAGTTCGGATGCGCTATCATAACCGCCGTCAAATCTTGCAGAAGGTCGGTACATGTTCTGCGAAACGCCGTCTCAAGAAGATAAGTGGACGTGAGCACCGCTTTCAACAAGACACCAATCATCGAATAGCGAAAACCCTGGTAGACAAAGCTGTTCAATTGCGCAAGGCACTGGCTCTTGAAGACCTGACAGGCATTCGAGAGCGGGTAACGGTTCGACGCGAAAACCGCTATGAACGGCAATCCTGGGCTTTCTCCCAACTTCGCATGTTTATCACCTACAAAGCAGCTTGGGTTAGTGTTCCTGTCAGGTTTGTTGACCCAAGGAACACCAGCAAGACGTGTAGCCAGTGTGGGCATTGCGACAAGGCTAATCGTCAATCCCAAGCATCCTTTCTGTGTAAGCAGTGCGGTTTCTGCTTGAATGCGGACTATAACGCAGCAATAAACATTTCAAGGGCTGCTGTCAAGCAGCCTATGGTGTCAGCCAGCAATGGCTAGATACAAGCTCCTCGCCTTCAGGCAGGGGTACTTGACTGGTGAATCTCCTTGGTTCGATGTCATGAACGACCGCTACGACACCCTGCTCGCCGAAGGGCGCCGCAAGATCACCCGCCAGACCGGGGAACGGGTGTACCTGGTCGTCATCGACGAATACGCCTACTTCTCGGCCACGGTGGGCGACAAGAAACAGCAAGCCGAATTCGCGTCTTCATCGTTGCATACCTCGGCACCAGGGCGCTCAGATTCCCCATCGCACTTTTCGGTCTAAACGCGATTGTGCATACGATGGTGAGTTGGCTACGGTGACGACATGTACGGGGGACTGCTCTGCTAGGAATAGGAAGAGCATACCATATTTTGAGGAGAAAAACAACTCGTTTCGAAGGTATGAAGTGATGTCTACACAGAGAAAGACATTGACCGTGGACCTTTACGGGGAGTGCAGGACCCCTACGTGGTGCTGCTAGCACCAGGGGGGGCGAGACGTGTTTGATACCGGGAACTGTTGCGATACGCTTCAATCGTATGCAGTTTGTGTTCGCGCACCACCTGCTCGATCTCGCTTGCAGGTGCATGCTGCTCTATCAGGTCGAGGAGGCGGGTATGCAGGAGGCATTCTCAAGCATGTTCCCTGCTCCACGGCAAGCAGGAGTCGATGCTCTTGCAGCCTATGAAGACCGTCTTGCTGCGGTTCACGCTCCGACGCTCCTCATTCACGGACGCGAGGATCGGGTGATTCCCTTACGTGTGAGTGAAAAACTCCTTCATGCGCTTGATGATGCACAGTTACACGTCTTTGGACACTGTGGTCATTGGGCACAACTTGAACAGACGACCGCGTTTAACCGATTGGTGCGGGATTTTCTGAAGGAAGAACGAGCATGACCAAAAGCATTCAAGACTATGCAACACATTCGGCCTATTTACCATTTGCTGAATGTTGTAAATAGGGATCAGCGTATCTCAACCTGAAAACGGTCGGCTTCGGTTTGGATGCGCTGACTGCACAAAGCAATGGGCGAGGTTGATGCTATGGTTGGGCTTCACCACCTGGGACAAACAGCGCCTTGACATAGCCATGCAATGTCTCAGTCGCGCCAAATGGCCCCCAGAAGCCAATATAGCCATCGGGACGGATCAGGACCAATCCTCCTTGCTCGGCTTCATAGCGCTGGTGCAGTTCACCGGTGAAGTCATGCAGGATCTGGCGCGTCTCTTGGTCCAATCCAGAGGTCGCTTTCTCGGTCACCAGGTAGGCCTCAATCATCTCCTGATACCCACCAGAGAGCAGGGCCACGATCTCACCCCATTGTCGCTCGACCGCGGCGGCTTCCTGCTGGGCTGTCAATACGAGCAGGATGGAGCGTTCGCTGGTGAAGATCTCGAAGAGGGGCTGTGGTTCTGCTCCCTCACGTGTTCGTACCAGAGCGTTCGGGGCGCGATCTCCAGCGTGCAGGGTTCCTTTTTTGTCGCGCTGATCGACGGTGATGGGACTGTGAGGATAGGCGATGCTGATCTCAGAGAGGGTTTCCGCCAGGCGATGCGCGGAAGCCGGAAGCGCCGAAAAGAAGATAGGGGCCAGCGCATTGCGCAGCGCCAACAGCAGCGGATTGCGCGTCAGGGCTAGGCGGGTGGTGCGGTCGGTTCCGCGCAATAAAGCTTCCCCTACCTGCTCGCGTTCCGTCTCATAGCTCTCTAGCAGGCGTGCAGATGCCTGTCCTTTCACCGTGAGCGCGAGCTTCCAGCCCAGATTCAAGGCATCCTGGATGCCAGTGTTCATCCCCTGGGCCCCAATCGGCGAATGAATGTGAGCCGCATCCCCTGCCAGAAAGATCCGCCCTTGCGCATAGTGTTCGGTCCGGCGCTGATTCACATGAAATCTCGTGAGTTCCGCCGGCTCAGACGCACGCGCTCCCTGAGGACCGCAGGTATCAATGGACTGCTGAATTTCCTCCAGGGTGACCTCCCCTGTGAGTACCTTGCCCGGCTCATACGCAATCACGACGCGGTGGCGTCCATCAGCCAGAGGGAAGTAGCCAATGAAATTGCCCTGATGGAGAAAGGCGAAAATCTCATCGTAGGACAAGTCCCAGGTCAAGCGCACATTGCCCACCGCAAAACTCTGTTCAAAGGTCGTCCCGGCGAAATTGAGTCCGAGCAGATGGCGTACCGTACTGTGTGCCCCGTCACAGCCGACCAGCCAGCCCACCCGGACGCGTTCGACCTGCCCATCAGGATGGCGCAGCACGGCCTCCACCCCCTGTTCGTCCTGCGTGAGCTGGACGAGCTCCCTCTGCCATTCAATGACCCCGCCCTGGCTCTGGAAGTGTTCCGTCAGCACTTGCTCCGTCTCATTCTGTGGCAGCAGCAACACATAGGGATAGGGGCTATTGAGCAGGTGCTCTTTAAAGTCGATTCTGATGAGGCGCTTGCCACCACTATAAATGCTAAAGAGAGAGGTCGTGAGTCCGCGCTCGATGGCGGTGCGCGCCACTCCCATCTTAGCCAGCAATTCCAGCGTTTTCGCCTGGATGCCCAGGGCTTTGGTCTGCTGGGCGGCCTGCGGCGCGCTATCGATCATGCGGCAGCGGATGCCACGACGCCGCAGGTCGTTGGCCAGCGCCAGGCCAACAGGCCCCGCTCCAACGATCAAAACGTCAGGTGTGGCAGCAGTTAGGGACAAATCACTCATCTTCTTGCTTTCTTCCACAGAAGGAGATGCATATCTTACTCTGTCTTCCGGGGACCACTCCATTGCGCTGTCCAGAGCGCAACAGCGTCAGGAAGTAGTTGAATCCCTGCTCTGGGACAGTTTGGCGAAACAAGGTCCCAAGCTCAGGAAAGCGCGGCAATTCAGCCACTATGAGACGAAGGATGGCCAGATACTCTGGTTGCATCATCGTCTCTAATATCCCCTGGGCAGTAGTCCGCAAGAGCACGCGAAGCTCTTGTGTGTTCTTGGGCTCCGTAGATCGCTCCATCAACTGCACCCAGAAAAAGCGCTCGATAGTGAGTGAATGCAGCACATCCACGAACAGATCCTCTTTTTTAGCGTAATAGCGATAAAGCGTCTCCTTGGAAGTAGAGGCTGCAGCCGCAATCGCATCGGTACTGGTGGCTTGAAACCCATGCCGGAGGAACAGTTGTTTGGCGGCAGCTCGTATCTGCGCTCGTTTCTTCTCTGTACGAGTCTGGGTCACGGATGGCTCTTTCACGCTTTCTCCTCTGCCTCATCAACGTACTAGCATTAGTACGGTACTGTACGGTACACCATAACGTAGAAACAGGAGATTGTCAAGGTCTTTATACAATCGAGCCGGGAAGACCCGTCCCCCTTTAGGGGACGGGATGAAAGGCGAGTCCTTGTTTCAGGTGGATAGGGTGGGGATACTGTTTGACACTTTACGGCGTAGTATACTCTACTGTAAACATGCAACAGAAGAAAGCCTACAAGTACCGCTTCTATCCAAGCGAGGAACAAAAGCGCATCCTGGCACAGACCTTTGGGTGTTGCCGCTACGTCTATAACTGGGCATTGCGGCAACGTACCGATGCCTACTATCAGCGTGGTGAACGTCTGTACTACGAAGGTATGGCGCAACATTTGGTCTTGCTCAAGAAACAGGAAGAAACGGCATGGCTTCACGATGTTTCTTCTGTCCCCCTGCAACAAGCTCTCCGAAATGTGGATAAAGCCTTTCGTAACTTCTTTGATGGACGGGCAAACTATCCCACCTACAAAAAGAAGCGCAACCAGCAATCCGCCATATACGCGAGCAATGCCTTCATCTGGAAGAGCCAGGCTCTTACGCTGGCAAAAATGGATGCCCCTCTTCACATCACGTGGCACCGCCCATTGCCTGACGGATGCAAGCCAAGCAGCGTCACCATCACCAAAGATGAAGCTGAACGCTACTTTGTCTCCATCCTGGTAGAAGAGGATATCAAGCCATTGGAAGTCACACCTACGACGGTTGGGCTTGACCTGGGCTTGAAGTCGATGGTCATCACCTCCGATGGGCACACCTATGGCAACCCCAAATTCTTCTCCAAGGATGAAAAGAAGCTGGCAAAAGCGCAACGCCGCCCTCGGGTTGCGCAACGAGATACACTCAAGGAAAGAAGAGAGAAAAGCTCGTCACGCAGGCAAAGCGTGATGGGCTTTTCTTTTTCACATCCCTGCACTCACTTGATCCCGATGCGGACTCGGTAACTCACATACCAGGGGATGGGTTCGGACCCAAGAGATTGGAACGCAGCGAGGCTCAGGCGATCAAAACCGATCTCTTGTTCGGTGAACTGGAACTGGTGGCTCAACGCATTGCTCCGCATCATCTCAAGAAACCGTGCAGCGTCTCCTTGCTCAATATGATGAAGCAACACCTCACGGGTGAAGCGGAAGTGAGCGCTCTCGCGCATGCGGTCCAGATGCCTGTCCTTCGACCACATCTTGAGGGAATGCGCCAGCCCGCGCTCCCGGACAAGCTCCACTAAGCGCTTACCAACCTCCTGGGCGAGCCGATCAAGCTCCCAATGGAGTGTTGGTGGTCAATCATAGTCATACGCAGCAAAGAGTCCTCCGGGTCGCAGAATCCGAGCGATCTCGGCCAGGGTCGCAGTCGGTTCCATCCAGTGGAACGATTGGGCAGCAGTGACGATATCAGCGCACCCATCAGGCAGGCCCGTCTGATGAGCCACTCCCTCATGATACTCGATCTGTGCCGCGTAGGGATGGTCCTCGACTTTGTGGACGGCCTCTTTCCGCATGTCGGCATTGGGTTCGATCCCAATCACCCGCTCGGCCCGCTCACCCCAGATCGCGGTGGACAGTCCGGTCCCGCTGCCCACATCCACCACCAGGGCGGGATGCGGCATCTGAATCACCTGCGTCAGCAGATCGAGCGAAGCTGGTGGCGGCGTCGGGCGCGCCCGATCGTAGCTGCTGGCTTTGCCAGTCCAAATTTCACTGGGATCACACATGTTGTTTCCTCTTCATCTTTCCTTTTTGTGTTTCATCTGTTTCTCTCTTCGACCCGCCACATCCCAGTCCGTTTTCCCCCTGGCCCATCGTCGTCCGGTATTGGGAGTCGTCGTTTTGCGTCTGTCATGAGACGACGGCCCGCGGGACCCACCCTCCGTGGCGAGGTTTGCTTCTCAATGATGTACACTACTGTCCAATGACCCGAAAGGAGATACCATGTCTACCACCAACCCATCAGCTCAGACCGCGCTTCTCGTCATGGACGTTCAGCCGAGTACCGTTGAGCGCTATGCTCAGAACAGCGACCTGCTCCCGCGCCTGGCTACAACCATTGCTGCCGCTCGCGCGGCGACTATTCCCGTGCTCTACGTCAGGGTGAAATTTCGTCAGGGCTATCCGGAAGTCAGTCCGCGCAATAAAGTGTTTGCGGGTATCAAGCAGCGGTCATCTTCGTTTCAAGGTGCTCTGATGGCGATGGAGATTCATCCGGCCATTGCTCCACTGCCGAGCGATATGGTGGTCACAAAACTGCGTGTCAGTGCGTTCGCGGGCAGCGATCTGGAGGTGCTGTTGCGGGCACAGGAGATCAGGCATCTGGTCCTGTGCGGCATTGCCACCAGTGGGGTGGTCTTATCAACGCTGCGAGAGGCCGCCGACAAGGATTATGGCCTGACCGTCTTGTCTGATTGCTGTGTGGAGATATAAATAGCAGCACATTAATTTACAATGCTCAGGTTAGCATACTATGCCTGTCAACCGGATAAGTACAATCGTTTGCATTGTCAAAGATTGACGGTAATACTTGAGGCTTGGAAAGTGAAGCGTACCCTTGCGGTATAAGAGGCTAATTCTTGTGGGGTAGTTATGTGTTCTTCGGTAATCTCAATACTGTCTTAGTGGTTTTGTATTAGAACACCATCGTGCGCCCAACACCTTCCTGTTTAGCACGGCGATAGACCAGGCTGGCTGCCGCCATATCTTCGCAGGCATGTCCCATAGCCTTGTAGACGGTGATCTCATCCTGGGATTGCCGTCCCAACCCCTGGCCTAGCAAGACTTCTCCTAGCTCAGTGCCAATACTCGGATCGAAACCGGCCAGTTCACCGCAGCCAGCAGGTGGCGGCTCGAAAGCCATCCGTGTCTCAACGTAGAGACGACTATGCTCGATTACTTTAGGGTCGAGTTCCCCGCCTGGAGGATTATATCCAACAGAAGTGATATGCATTCCAGGAGCGAGCCAATCGATACTGATTACCGGCTCACCTGAATGAGTGCAGAGGCAGACAACGTCGGCTCCACGCACTGCCTTTTCAACGGTCTCAACCGCGTGTGCCCTGCTATCTGTTGCTGCTAGTTGCTGTGCATGGGCGAAGTGTTCCGATGCAATGCGGATCTCGGAAAACTGGCGCACACGGGGGAGCATCTTCAGATGCGAACGGCCCTGCACCCCAGCGCCGATAATCGCCAGCATACGGGTATCCGTACGTGCCAGAAGTTGGGTCGAAAGAGCTGCGGCGCCGCCCGTGCGGAGCGCTGTGATGTAGGTTCCGTCCATGAACGAGAGGGGCGTGCCAGTTTGAGCATCGAACAGGCAGATGATGGCCTGGTGTGAAGGAATGCCGAAACGGTTGTTATCGTGAAAGACGGAGACCAGCTTGACGGTGATTTCGAGTCCATGTTGATAGGCTGGCATGGAGAGCAGAAACCCAGTGTCTGGCACGGAGACCCCGTTGCGTTTTGGGGCATCAACGAGTCCTTCACTGAGCGCCTTGAATCCCTCGGCCAGCGCATCCAGGAGCATGTCAGGGTCTAACAGTCTCTGGACTTCTGTTTCATTCAGTATCAGGGTCTCCATATGAACCTCCGCATTCACTAGACTTTTCAATAGACT
>WNGK01000927.1_pt1 | contig 30952 bp, 28 predicted proteins | sample 5400601 | NCBI WGS metagenome assembly WNGK01 (sample SAMN13153376, study PRJNA577476) | soil metagenome | isolation source: 60 cm soil or saprolite under Garry oak tree replicate 1 | place: USA:California | collected 2016-06-15 | reverse complement strand
GGGTGCCCCGCGGCCAAGGCGGCGTCACCCTGGACTAAACGACAGCCAATCGGAGACCCTCCGGCGCTTTCGGAACGGCGAATCTGTCGATGAAATCTCTCGCGCGCGCGGGTTCGTGTGCAGCACGATTTACGGACACCTCGTCGCTGCGATTGAGCGCGGCGAACCGCTCGCACGAGATCGATTCTTTACGGCGGGTCAGCAGGAGGAAATTGCGGGGGCGTTCCGGCATACAACCAACGGAAATCTCGGGGATGTTAATGCGCTGCTCGCCGGCAAATACGATATCGGCCAATTGCGCGTGTTCCGCGCGTTGGCCACACATGCTTAGATTGATTTGTTGAATACCGCGCAACAGAAAGCCAAGGCTCTGGCCGGGAATATTTTGCCGTCGACCTTAGCTTCTTTTATCTTGCCAACTCGGCGGGATTTTCTCGAAAAACAGCAAGGGGCTTATGCAATTTCTACTTAATTTACCAATAGCTTTCTCATTTTTGATTGTCTCGGCTCTCACCAGTGCAGTTGCGTTGGCCGGTCTTCACTTGGTGCGAAGGAAATATTCGGCAGAAGTGTTAAAGGAGAACCACGAGGTAGCCGCCATGATCTTTAATGCGTTTGGACTGTTTTACGGGGTAATGGTCGCTTTTGTTGTATTTGTTACGTGGGGTGGATACGACGACGCCACGAAAAACCTGCAAATGGAAGCCAGTGAGGCTCTCGATATTTTTAACAGTGCGAGGGGATTCCCCGAACCCGCCAATAAAATAATACAGCAGCGATTAAGGGATTATGTGGCTTCTGTTTATAATGATGAGGCGAAAAGAATGTCACAGGGCGAGATAAGCCTTTATTCGGGCGGAGCCCATGCAAAGCTGACACCGTTGTTCTATCAGATGGATGAGCAATCGATTCCCAACAGAGAGCTATACGCCGAATCACTAAGACGATTAAATAATCTCGCTCAGTACCGCCGACTGAGGATATTCTCAGGGAACAACACGGTGCCATCCGTTATCTGGTTAGTCCTACTTGTTGGCGGGGTAACCGCAGTTGCCTATACCTATTTCTTCGGAATGAAGAACATCAAGGCGCAGTACATGATGACAACTGCGCTCACAGTGACTATAACTTTGATCTTATTCCTGATCTATGTTCTCGACCATCCCTTTACCGGGACAAGCAAAGTAAGTACGGAGCCTTTAAAAGAGGTGATGGAGATAATGCAGAAGGGATGAGCAACACCTTTGTCCATCCTCCTTGAGCTTCGGCTAATTTCCTAGCGCCGCTTTTTTCTCGGCAATTTTTTGCGCTTGGTTTTCGCGAACTCACGCAATTGTTTTTCGCTCATCGATTTCGCCATCTGCTTGGACGGTCCTTTGAGAGATGACTTTGAGCGTTTTCCACGTTTCGCTGCGAGGGCTGCGCCAGCGGCCATTTGCTGTTTCTTTGATCTTGCAGGCATACCAAATGTTTCGCGCGCCGAGCCTGAAACGGATTCACCCGTTCAACGACTGCGCGCGAAGTCAACCGCTGACCTTCGCCAGAAAAAGTAAACCGGCACGCCAGTTAGCACGATCAAAATTCCAATGCCAGAAGTGGTCGGCGCGAGCCAGGCAAGATCGACAATAACCAAACCGGCCAGGACGATCGACACGATCGGTACGATCGGATAACCCCAAGTTCGGTAAGGCCGTTCGGCTTGAGGTTCTTTGCGGCGCAATACGATCACCGCCGCGACTAGCAGAAGGTAAAAGAGCAGATCGGCCGAGATAATGTATTCGAGCAACTGTGTGTAAACATTTCCGTAAATGACCGATCCAGTTCCAGAATTTGTCGTCACCGTTCGCGGCAAGGTTAAAAAAGCTGTCCAGATTCCCTGAGCGACCAATGCTGCCGCTGGTACATGATAGCGATTGGTCGTGCCAATTTTTTCGAAAAACAAGCGATCGCGCGCCATCGCAAAATAAACGCGCGCGCCGGACAGGATGAGTCCATTGTCGCAGCCGAACGTCGAAATCATAATCGCGGCCGCCATGCACATCGCGCCGGCATGTCCAAAAAGCGCGTTCATCATCGCAACCGCGACGCGATTCTGTGGCGCGTTCTGAATTCCTGAAAACGGCAAAACTGCGATGTAAGCGAGATTCGCGAGCAGATAGAGAATCACCACGATTCCGCATCCAAACAGCATGGCGCGCGCCAGATTTCTTCCGGGATTGCGCACTTCGCTTCCGACGAAGGTCACGTTCGTCCAGGCCGTTTGAGCAAAGAGCGGACCGACCATCGCCTTGCCAAAAAGAAAAACGAGCGCGAGACCGCCGCCGACAGCAAAACCCGGCTGTGCGATTTGCGGATTCCAACCGTTCGCCCACGAATTCCACCAATCGGATGAACGCGCTGCGCTGTTCGCGCTCCAGCCTAACGACAAGCCAATCACCACCACGGCTACAAGCGCGGCGGTCTTTGCGAACGTAAAAGTATTCTGGACGAGTTTGCCTACCTCCAGGCCACGCGTGTTCGTCCACGTCAGCAGTATGATCAATGCGATTGCGACGAGTTGTTCAGTCGACAAACTGATGGCGTAGCCGCCGAATGAGACCGGTCTAATCAGGTAATTGTCCGTGGAGACAGCAGAGAGGAAAACGCCGAGGAATTTTGCGAACGCGATTGCCACCGCCGCGATGATCCCCGTTTGAATGACGAGGAACAGCGTCCATCCGAACAAAAACCCTATCGAAGGCCCGTAGGCTTCGCGCAGAAAAACGTAAACGCCGCCTGCGCGCGGCATCATAGTCGCGAGCTCCGAGCAACAGAGCGCGCCAGTAATCGTCATCAAACCGGCCACCGCCCACGCCGACAACAACCAGCCGGGAGCGCCGATCAATCGAGCTGATTCGGCCGACACAATGAAAATCCCCGACCCGATCATCGAACCCATCACGATCATCGTCGCGTCGACTGGTCCGAGGGCGCGGACTAATTTATGATCTTCGATTTTTGCAGTCATCAGAAAACCTCGGAGCGCGAATCATGACTCCCGATGCTTCCAACTGCGAACGCAATGTCCGCGCAAATTCCACCGCACCCGGTGTGTCGCCGTGCACGCAAACTGTTTCTGCCCGTACTTCGACATCTACTTCGTCGACCGATCGCACTTTCCCCTCGCGCAACATTCGCAGCACGCGCGCCGCTGCTTCTTCCGGATCGTGCAGCAAGGCGTCCGGCCGACTTCTTGGAACGAGTGAGCCATCGCTTAGGTAGTTGCGGTCTGCGAAGACTTCGCAAGCCACGTGCAATTTCACCGCCCGGCCTGCCTGTGCGAGCGCGCTGTTATCCGGCGCAAAAAGAATCAGCGATGAATCAACCGCAAGCATTGCGCGCGCAATTTGCTTCGCAATTTTCTCGTCTCGAGTCGCCATGTTATAAAGCGCGCCATGTGGCTTGCCGTGATTCGGCCGTACGCCGAGGTCTGAGGCGATTGCCTGAAAAATACCAAGCTGATAAGTCACCGCCTCAAAAACTTGATCCGGCGTAACAGGAAATTCTTTTCTCCCAAAATTCTCCCTGTCGAAAAGGCTCGGATGCGCTCCGACCGCGACTCCACGATTGCACGCCGCTGAAATACATTCGTGCATCGCGTCCGCGTCGCCGGCATGAAAACCGCAGGCGATGTTTGCGGACGTAACGAGCGTGAGCAGCTCTTCATCATGTCCTGCGCCCTCACCGAGGTCGGCGTTAAGATCGACGGTTAAGTTCATTTGTTCTGCAAGCTCAGTCCGATTCGAAAGCGCTCCAGTTCTTGTTCGCGCTCAAAAAGCAGGCGATGCGCTTCGGGCAATGAAATTTCCTGAAACCGGACCGTGTCTCCAGGGCGAAGTTGTGCCGCGATGCCAAGATCGACCGTGACCACGTGCGCGATTTTCGGATAACCGCCGATCGTTTGGCAATCTCCCAAAAGCAAAATCGGCTGGCCACCTGGCGGGACCTGAACCGTGCCGGGCGCAACCGCTTCAGAGACAAGATCAACATCGTCGTTTCGGTGCAGCTCAGGACCATTGAGTCGTACGCCCATGCGATCTGAATCCGGCGAGACAGAGAAAGTCTCGCTGGTTAAAGCGTGATGCGTTGAAGCGTTGAAGCGGTCCCAGTCGCAGCCGCGAACAACGCGCGGAACCGGCTTCGTCTTCGCAGTGCTTGACCATTCAGCTGGCGAACTCCACGAAGAAACGCGTCGTCCGTTTAAAAGACCGATAAGCGATCGCGCAAGATCTGATTGTTCTCCGAGCAGAAATTCGTCGCCATCGCGCAATGCGCGACCCTCCAGTCCACCAAAATTCGCGCGTAAATCGGTAGAGCGACTACCGAGAACGGGCGGCACTGCAACGCCGCCAGAAACCGCGAGCCAGCCACGCCAACCCTGCCGAGGACCAGAAATTGATAATTCGTCTTCTGCCAAGACCAGCGCGGAATGCCCCCGCGGAATCGAGTGCGATGCAACACAAACTTCGTAATCGCCGCCGCACCAGCTAATGACGCGCTCATCTTCGAAGCGCAAACGAATATTTCCTTGTGTGAACTCTAACCCCGCGGCGCTCTCGTCATTACCAGTCAGTAAATTTGCGATTCGCAACGCGTGAAGATCGAGTGCGCCCCCGCTGGAAACGCCAAATTGTCGAAAGCCAATTCGGCCAAAGTCTTGAATAGTTGTCCGGAATCCTGCGTGCGTGACAATGAGGTTCATGACTTTAGTGCCTCAAATTCTTCGCGCGTGATTGCACGGAAACGTACGCGATCGCCTGCGCGCAAAAGCGCTGGAGAATCCTTTTGCGGATCGAATAACCGCAATGGTGTACGGCCGATTACATTCCAACCGCCGGGAGACACTTGAGGATAAATGCCAGTCTGCGCGCCACCGATCGCGACCGATCCGGCAGGAATTTCTTTCCGGGGCGTCCCACGGCGCGGTGTTGTCAATTTTTTCGGCAGACCGGTCAGATACGGAAAGCCGGGTGTGAATCCGAGGCAATTCACGAGATAGTGAGCCCTGCTGTGAAGATGAACGACCTCACTTGGCGATATCCGCGCATGGTCCGCAACGCGGTCAAGATCGAGAGCGAACTCCGGTTCGTAACAAACCGGAATTTCGATTGCGGGTGCACGGGCTCGCTTGCTTTGTTTATGCTTGCCATGGGTGAGCGCTTCGCGAATGTTTTGCGTAAGGCATTCACTTGCACGAGCGGGTTCGACCGTGGCGTTGATCACGCGAACCGGATCAAAGAAGACCGCGACTGTTGTATATGCCGGCGCGAGTTCGATCACGCCTGGGATGCGCGCGTTCTCGAGTCGCCGAAACACGTCTAAGACTTCCTTTAACGTTTCCTCGGGCGCGTCTTCGAACCGATCACGAACGCGCACGATGAGCGCGGAATCTCCAACGGACGTAATTTCCATCAGCGCGTGAGATTTCCGCAAAAAAAGATGTCGATCTTCGCGCACACTTCCGGTCAATCAAGATGCTGGTTTCGGATCGGAACCCCCGGGCGAGACGGCTTCCGCGACATTCTCCACATGCTCTTTAATCTCGCCGACTTGAGGGTGCACTTCGCGAATCAAATCATGCTCGCTCTGCGATAGCTGTTCGATGCGTGTCGTCATTTCATGCAGTTCTTTCAACATCGTATCCTGGCGTGAGGAGATCCGGCGCATCCACCAAAAACAGACGCACCAGCAACCCAGACCAGCCCACGTCAGCACGAAGATGAGCATGTTACTGCACGCGCGAGGCTTCGATCTCGATGTTAATTGCGACTGTCTGGCTGATTCCCGAAATCGCTTCCGTGCCCTGGCTGAACATTAACTTGAAATCGCTGCGCTTGAGCGGCTCGGTTGTCACCGCCCAGCGCGTTTCTTTCGTATCGCCCGAGATCGGGCCCAATAGCTTCACATGCAAGGTGATCGGCTTCGTGATGCCGTGCATCGTAAGATCGCCAAGGATATCGCCGCTTTGCTGACCGGTTTGTCTTACACCGCGGCTTTTGAATGTCATTTCAGGAAACTTTGCGGTGTTAAAAAATTCCGGGCTGCGCAAATGATTGTCGCGTTTCACGATTCCGGTGTCGATGCTGCGAACGTCGATTTTTGCCGTCACTGAAGATTTCCCGGGATGCTCCCGGTCGATGTCGATCTTCCCATCGAATTTCGTGAACTTACCATGAGTCGTCCCGAGGAATTGATGAACGGTGAAACCGATCGTGGAGCGCGATTGGTCAAATCTATACGATTCGCTGGCGAGCACGGCTGAGCTGAGCGCAACCAGCAAAACAAAGCTGATAACAAGTTGAATTCTCATCGAATTTCCTTTCACGATTTTGTGTTTCTATTTGCGGCCAATGTCTTCAACAACGGCGTCCGCGACAACGGTAACCTCCCAAACAAGTTGCCCAGCGCAAAGGCCGGATCGGTTTTCAACTTTTTCGCATCGTGCACGCCCGTAATTTGCGCCAGTTCGGTTTCGAAGTGTGTAATTGCACGCAGATTCGAATCGTTTGCGTCAAGATAACCAAAAGCACGCCGCAATAATGCAAACAATTGTGGCTCCCGATGATCTCGTTCCGTACAGATCTCGATCAGCTCTACAAAATAGGCTGCCGTTTGCGTTCGCAAATAATTCTTACGAATGCCGCTGAACGGGTTTTTCAGCACGACTTCCGTCAGGGTATGCAAATCCGATTTGCGGCTGCGGGCGATCTGAATTTCCGTTTCAAAGAATAAATCTAATCTGCCAGCGAACGGAGTTTTCGCGCGGCGTGCTCCTTTTGCCACGGTTTGGATGCAGCCGAGCGATTCGGTGCACCATGAGACGATGAGACTGGTGTCGCTAAATTTGCGTTTGCGCAGCAAGATGGCGGCAGTGCTCTCCACGATTGGAATTTAGCACGTCCTCATGCCGTTTCTTACATCCAGGGGTCGATTCCACAGCGAAACCTTTGTGTTATGCCAGAAGAAGAAACTGTTGAACGCGCGCGCGAGGACGAACGTGAAGGGCTTTCCCCTTCCACGCAGGCAGGTGAATTCGTGCGCGAAGAAATGGAGCATATTCGGGAGGGGAAACATGGGGCGCGTTCGCCGCAACAGGCGATCGCCATTGGTTTGTCAAAAGCACGACGGGCCGGTGTGAAGCTACCGCCGCCGAAGCGAGGCAAGACACGAACAAAACGTCAAGCCAAGCGCGATTTGGCAAAGGGCCGCCGCGGCGGAAGTAAAAAACCTTCACGCACACGGTCCCGCGCGACCAAAGGGGCGTTGAAACGCGAGGGCCGTTCCACTGCGTCCCACAAAGCGCTTTCGCGACAAGCGCGTTCAGCAGCGCGACGACGGTCAACGCGGTCGCGTTCCGTCGCAGCGAAGAAGGCCGCTCGCACGAGAAAACGTCGGCGATAGAGCCAGCGCGAAAAAGCGTTAATCATCGGTCGCGGCGGCGGTTGAACACAAACGCAAACAAGGGGACTGTCTTGCGTTCGCGTTTCCACCCGGAGCACGCGCTCTGAGCGAATCCGAAGCAGATGCCAGTCACAGAAACAGCACGCGTCCCTGAAGATATCAGCGGCCGGCCGCGCCGTATGCCGGTGGGCGGGATCACCTGGCGGCACACGTTTCGCGCCCTGCAGCATCGCAATTACCGCCTCTTCTTCTGGGGTCAGCTTGTCTCGCTGATCGGGACATGGATGCAACAGACGGCGATGAGCTGGTTCGTGTATCAGATCACGAATTCGAGATTGCTGCTTGGCGTTGTCGCCGCCGTCGGATCCGCGCCGATGATGTTGTTTTCGATCTGGGGCGGATCGCTGGCCGATCTTTATCCGAAGCGCTCAATCATCGTCGCGACGCAGACCGCCCAAATGATTTGTGCTTTTTTGCTTGCAGCCGGCGCCTGGGCCGGATTCGCGACGCCACTGTTTATCATCATTATCGCTGCACTCAATGGCGTGGCGATGGGCTTCGACATGCCTGCGCGCCAGGCGTTCACCGTCGAGATGACAAGCCGCGAAGATTTGCTCAATGCGATCTCGCTCAACAGTTCGATTGTAAACGGCGCGCGCGTTGTCGGTCCATCAATCGCGGGTTTGATGATTGGCGCGGTTGGCGTGACGATGTGTTTTTTCCTGAACGGTGTGACTTTTGTTGCAGTGATCGCCGGCCTGTTAATGATGCGGTTGCCGGCGTTCGAGCGTCCGGTGCACGTCGTGTCTGCGGGCGAGCACGCTTGGAACGGTATCGTCTACTCAATGAAACATCAGCGCGTGCGCACGATTCTGCTGCTATTTCTCGCAGTGGGCGTCTTTGGCTGGTCGTACGCGGTGCTGATGCCGGCCTTTGCACGCGACGTGCTTGGCCGCGGGGCAAATGGCTACGGCCTGTTGATGTCCGCGAGCGGGGTCGGCGCTTTCATCGGAGCGCTTGTCGTCGCGACCTACGGACATCTGTTTACGCCACGAAAACTCGCGCTCGGTGGCGTCTGGTTGTTTTCGATTGCGTTGCTCGCGTTTGCAGTGACGCGAAATTTCTATCTCGCGCTGGTCTTTCTCACTTTCGCCGGATTCGGCATGCTCCTGTTTTTCTCAACAACAAACACAGTGCTGCAAACCATCGTGCCAGATGAAATGCGCGGCCGCGTCATGGGAGTGTGGTCACTCGTGTTCGGCGCGATGATTCCGCTCGGTAGTCTTGAAGCCGGCGCGCTTGCGCATTGGTTAGGCACGCCTTTCGCGCTCGGGTTCGGCGCAGTCATTTGCGCGGTTTCGGCTCTGGTAACACTATTCGTGATTCGCCGGCGCGACGCCGCGAGCACACATTCCGACTAACGACTCACCGATTCAGGATGTGCAACGCGCGCTTCTCGACATTGAGGGCGCCCTCCCTGACCGCTTCGCTCAAGGTCGGATGCGAATGACACGTGCGTCCGATGTCTTCCGAACTACCCCCGAATTCAATCACCGAGACAGCTTCGGCAATTAATTCCGACGCGGCGTGCTGCAAAATGTGCGCGCCAAGAATGCGGTCCGTTTTCGCATCGGCCACAAACTTGACCATTCCATCGACATCTTCATTGCAGAGCGCGCGGCTGTTGGCGCGGAACGGGAACCTTCCGACGCGGTAATCGATCCCTTTTTCTTTCGCCTGATCTTCGGTCAGGCCGACGCCGGCCAGTTCAGGATTCGTATAGATGATTCCGGCAATTGCATCGTAGTTCACGTGTCCCGATTTTCCCGCGATGTTCTCAATGCAGGCGATCCCTTCGTCTTCCGCTTTGTGTGCCAGCATCGGGCCGGCAATCACGTCGCCAAGCGCATAAATACCTTCAATATTTGTCCGGAAATGTTTGTCCACTTTGATGCGCTTTTTCTCATCTAATTCGATACCAACTTTCTCGGCGCCTACTCCTTCGGAAAACGGGCGGCGCCCAACCGAGACTAGGACCTTGTCGGCATCGAATTTTATCTCTTCGCCGCCTTTGGTTGCCGTCACGGTTGCGCGGCCATTGTCGATCTTGACCGCGCTCACCTTGGTTTCGAGATGAAAAATGATGCCCTGAGCAGTGAGCAAGCGCTGAAGCAGATTCGAGAGTTCGAGATCGAAGCCGATAGCAATACGCGGAAGAAATTCGAGGATGGTTACTTCCGAACCGAGCCGGTTCCAAACCGAACCCAACTCGAGGCCGACCGCGCCCGCGCCGACGACAAGAAATTTCGCAGGCGCTTCGGTGAACGTAAGCGCTTCGGTGCTGCTGACGATTGTTTTGCCATCAAATTTTGCGAACGGCAGCTCAATTGGCGCGCTGCCGGTTGCGATAACGATGTTTTTCGTTTCGATCTCCTGCGTCTCGCCTTTCGATGATTTGATCGAAACTTTCCCCGGTGCGGTGATGGTGCCGAACCCTTCGAACGTCGTCACCTTGTTTGTTTTCATGAGCGCGCGCACGCCGCTGGTGAACGTTTTCACGACCTTGTCTTTGCGCTGTTGCATCTTCGGAAGATCGACATGCACGCCATCGATCACGATGCCGTGTTTCGCCGCTTCCTTTTTTGCGAACATGAAATGATCGCTCGAAGTCAGAAGGGCTTTGCTCGGGATGCAACCGACGTTCAGGCAAGTCCCGCCAAGTTCCTTATCTTTTTCGACAAGCGCCGTCTTTAAGCCGAGCTGACCCGCGCGAATCGCGGCGATATAGCCACCCGGTCCCGAGCCAATAATTACAACATCAAATTTCTCCATGATTACTCTTCGGCGCGACGAGCGACCGCATCTAACTTAAAAATCGAGCGGCAGCTTCTTGGGCTCCTCGATGCACTCTTTCACCTTGATAAGGAACGTGACGGCTTCTTTTCCATCGATCGCACGATGATCATAGCTAAGGGCGAGATACATCATCGGACGGACTTCCACCTTCCCCTCAACCGCCACCGGTCGCGGCATAATCTTGTGCATGCCGAGAATTCCACTTTGCGGCGGATTTAAAATCGGTGTGCTGAGGAGCGATCCGTAAACGCCGCCGTTTGAGATCGTGAACGTGCCGCCCTGCAAATCTTCAATTTTTAGTTTGCCTTCGCGGGATTTCACCGCGTAACCGGCGATGTCGAGCTCCAATTCTGCAAAACTCTTTTTATCAGCGTCACGCACAATCGGCACAACCAGTCCGCGTTCGGTCCCCACTGCGACACCTATGTCGTAAAAATTATTCTGGATGAAATCATCATCTTCAATTCGTCCATTGACCACGGGCACCGCCTTGAGCGCTTCCACCGCCGCTTTGATGAAAAACGACATCAGACCGAGCTTGATCCCATTCTTTTTTGTGAACGCATCCTGCGATTTGGCCCGCAATTCTTGCACGGCGCTCATGTCGCATTCGTTGAACGTCGTGAGAATGGCAGCCGTCTGCTGCGCCATCACAAGTTGCGCCGCGATCTTACGCCGCAATGGCGACATTTTTCTCCGGATAAATCGATCAGTCTCCGGCTGCGCCTCTCGATCTTCGGCCGCCGAAGGATGGGAGCTAACAGTTTTCCCTACAGGTTTTTGCTCCTGCACTGCCGTAAGTGCGTCACCTTTTGTTAGGCGACCACCCTTTCCGGTTCCTGAAATTTTTCCCGCCTCGAGATGTTCTTCTTCAAGAATGCGCCGTACCGCGGGCGAAAGAGATTCTTCTTTCTCCGGTGGCGTCTTTCGTTCTTTTTCTTCTACGCGCCTTTTTTCCGCATCGGGTTCTTTCTTTTTCTCGGGAGGCTTCTCCGTCTTCCTTTCCTCCGGCGCAGATTTTGAGTCATCGATCGTCGCGACGACTTCGCCGATTTTCACCTCCTGACCCTCGGCGGCCTTCGTTTCGAGAACGCCCGATTTTTCGGCAACGATCTCGGTTGAAACTTTCTCGGTCTCAAGAGTAAAGAGCGCCTCGCCCGCGTCTACGAAATCGCCGGATTTTTTATGCCAGACGGAAACGACGCCGCTGGAGATCGATTCACCGACCGCGGGAATTCTTACTTCAATGCTCATGAGCGGTTTACAGTATGCGCAAACCAAGCGGGCGGTCGAACCGAACGTTTTGAATCTACGCTGTGGCGTGCCCTCTTCGATTTCACTCAGGGCAGGTTCAGGTCGCGCGGTACCATTTTAGACGTCAAACGCTTCGGCGGTCAGGCACGCCTGCTCGCGTTTGTGGATGGCGAGTGCACCGACCGCCGGACTGGCGCTAGCGTTGCGACCGGCGTAGGCGATGTCGCGGCCGAAAAGCTTGCGCAGCCTCGGCTCGATGAAACTCCAGGCGCCCATGTTTTGCGATTCTTCCTGGCACCAGACAAGTTTGGCGGTCTTTGGATACGGCTTGATCATAACGCGCAGCTTTTTTTCAGCGAGCGGGTAAAGTTGCTCGATCCGGATGATGGCGGCGTTGTCGATCTTTTGCGCATCGCGATAATTCAAAAGATCATAATAAACTTTGCCCGAGCAAAGAATTACGCGCTCCATTTTTTCGGCAGGGCCGACTTTCGGCGAACCAAGAATCTCTTCGAAGCCGCCACTGGTAAATTCTTCCGCGCGGGACGAGGCGAAATCGGCGCGCAGCAAGCTTTTCGGTGTCATGATGATAAGCGGCTTGACGAAATTGCGTTTCATCTGGCGTCGCAAGACATGAAAGTATTGCGCTGAGGTGGTGAGGTTACAGACCTGGATGTTGTCTTCGGCACAGGCTTGCAGGAAACGCTCGAGGCGACCGCTGGAATGTTCGGGGCCCTGGCCTTCGTAGCCGTGCGGCAGGAGCAACACGATTCCACTGGGACGTTGCCATTTTGATTCCGCCGAGACGATGAATTGATCGACGATGACTTGAGCACCATTAGCGAAATCACCAAACTGCGCTTCCCAAAGACAAAGCATGTTCGGGTAGTCCAGTGAGTAACCGTAATCGAAACCCAGCACCGCCGCCTCCGAAAGGAGACTGTTGTAGATGCAAATGCGCGCCTGCTTTTCCGCCAGATGCATGAGCGGAACGTATGGTTCGCCCGTTTCAGCGTCATAAAGAACGGCGTGCCGAGTGCTGAACGTTCCGCGCGAACTATCCTGACCCGATAATCGCACTGGAATTCCTTCCAGAAGAAGTGACCCGAACGCGAGCGCCTCGGCGTAATGCCATTGATACGGACCGCCAGCCTCAAAAACTTTGCGCTGATGGTCGAGGACGATCCGTTTTATTTTCGGCTGAATGTTGAAATCCGCCGGAACGCGCGTCAGTCCATCTGCAATGATCTTCAACGTCTCTGCGCTGATAGCGGTAGATACCGACGAGCTTGTGTATTCCGGCTGAAACACCGCCGTCGATTCTCTGAACTTCGCCTGCTGATCGCCTTTCTCTTTCTCGAGCGCTTTTACATTATCCAACGGCATTTCAAGTCGAAGCTGAAATTCCGTTTCAAGTGAAGCCGCATCATCCTCAGTGAGTGTTCCAGCATCGAGCAGCTCCCGTTTGTATAACTGCGCCACGGACGGCCGCTTCTCGATCCTGGCGTAAAGATCGGGCTGAGTGAATGACGGTTCGTCAACTTCCTGGTGGCCGTGTTTACGGTAGCAGTACATGTCGATCACGACGTCGCGTCCAAATTCCTGACGAAAATCGAGCGCCATCTCGGTCACGAATTTCACGGCAAGAGGGTCGTCGCCGTTCACATGGAAAATTGGTGCTTCGATCATTTTCGCGACATCAGTAGGGTACATGGACGAGCGTCCCTCTTCAGGCAGCGTGGTGAAACCGATTTGGTTATTCACGACTACATGCAGCGTACCGCCAGTGCTATAGCCGGCTAGTTGCGACATGTTGAGGGTTTCCGCGACGATCCCCTGCCCTGCAAAGGCGGCATCGCCATGAATAAGAAGAGGCAGAACCCTCCGCCGATGTTCGGTGTCGTCGCGAATACGCTGGCGCGCGCGTGCCGTGCCTTCGACAACCGGATCAACTGCTTCGAGATGGCTGGGATTGGCCGAAAGCCTGATTTCAATTTGGCCGCCGGAACCAAGTTTCCGCACCGTCCGGTAGCCGAGATGGTATTTCACATCGCCATCTCCCGCGACCAAGTCGGGAATATAGTTTTCGGTGAATTCGGTGAAGATCACGTTGAGCGATTTCTTTAGGAAATTTGCAAGCACATTGAGACGGCCGCGGTGGGTCATCCCCATGCAAATCTCCTCGATCCCGGCGCCCGGGCATTTGTGCAGAATAGTATCAAGAATCACCATCAGCGATTCAGCGCCTTGGAGCGAAAAACGCTTTTGCCCGACGTAATGCGCATGTAAAAAAATCTCGAATGATTCCGCTTCCAGCAACGCCCGAAGCAAGGCAATCTGTACGGCCCGAGGGGTCTCCGCTTTCGCCGGCCGCGATTCGAGACGGTGCAGCACCCAATTCCGGACGCGAGTGTTCTGGATGTGCATGAATTCGGAGCCGATCGAGCCTGCGTAGATATTTTCCAGCGCGGCGATCATCTCGCGCAGCGTCATCTGCCGGTTACCGGAAAAGAATTTCGACGAAACGCGAAGATCGAGATCCTTTTCATTGAATCCGAGCTCGCGCAGCGTTAACAGCGGATTTTTCCGCCGCTTATCCAGCAGTGGGTCAAGTTGTGCAATCGTGTGGCCAAGCGTCCGGTAGGCGTAAACGAGTCCGTCCACGCGCGATTGGAGCGAGCTCTCGCGAACTTCAGCAGGCTTGGCGACGGCACCATTTCGTTCCGGCGTCTCTCCCAACTCGAAGCCCTCGAAAAAGGCGGCCCATCCCGAATCGACCGATTCAGGATTTTGCCGCCACCGTCTGTAATTATCTTCGATTAGTTGAAGATTTGCACGTGCGGCAATTGAGGTGCGCATACAAGATTTAATCTGCGACTATTATGCGGGGCGGCAAGTTGACAGTGCGGAGAGTGTTTCGTTACTTGCTCCGGCAAAATGCAGCCCCGTCGCAAATTTATTCTCAGTCTTGCCGGAACGTGCGGAGTTCTCTTCGCTGGATCGACATGTGTACTTGCGCAAGCCGATCCAGCTTCGGAACCAGCGGTTTTGGCCGTGGGAAAAGTGTTACCCGCGGTCGTGAATATCAATACCGAGCGGATCGTGCGACGAACGGTGCGTGATCCTTTCGAAGATTTCTACGCGCAATTCTTCGGCTACGATCAAGTCCGGCCTCGCGAGATTCGTCAGACGCTGCAGAGCCTCGGCTCAGGTTTCATTATCGATCCGGCCGGTTACATCATCACCAACCAGCACGTCGTGGAACGCGCCGCCGACTTGAAAATTCAAGTGACTACCAACGATGGCAAAACTCACGACGCTCACTACATCGCCGGCGACGACAAAACCGATCTGGCATTTATCAAAATCGATGCCAAAGCCGACTTTCCATTTATTAATCTCGATAACATTTCCCCGAATCTGCTCGGCGAGACTGTAATTGTGGTTGGCAACGCCGTCGGCTATGGCAGCTCGATCAGCCGGGGCGTTCTTAGCGCGGTGAAACGCAACATCACTGTGGACAATATCGAATACAAAGACCTGGTGCAGACGGATGCAGCGATTAATCCTGGGAACAGCGGTGGGCCAGTGATCGATATTTCCGGGCGGCTCGTTGGAGTCAGCTCTGCGAAAATGGCTTTCACCCCGCAGGGGGTACCCACCCAAGGACTCGGTTTCGCCATTCCGGCGGATGTTGTCCGCGAGAGCGTTTCGCGATTTAAGAAAATTGCGCAAGGACAGCCTGCAACCAAGCAACAACCATCGAGTGAAATATCGACGTCGAACGCCGAGCGCCTGTTCGGAATGCAAGTGCAGGACTTGAGCCGGGAATTAAGCGATGCGCTTGGTTATGCGCATAGCCGCGGCGTTCTCATTGCGGCGGTCGAACCCGGCAGCCCAGCGGACGAAGCGGGCGTCGAACGGGGTCTTGTGATTTACCGCGTAGGCCAGGAGGACGTGAACTCGGTCAAGCAAATCCAAAACCTGCTGGGCCGGATACAAAGCGGGACGAGTGTGAACTTCGTCATTGGTGTCATCCACGCCGCAGGACAAGTCCGCCAAGTTGCAACATTAACCATGGCGGCGCGTTGACCAAAAAATTAGCAACACAATCCCGGTTCGGTTGTCTCATGGAAGTATTACACAATGATTAAGGTCGAAAATCTCACCAAGCGTTACGCCGGTCAGCCTGCCATCCAGGACTTGAATTTTGAAGTCGGCAAAGGTGAAATCATGGGGTTCCTGGGACCGAACGGCGCAGGCAAGACCACGACCATGCGGATTTTGGCCAGTTTCATGCCACCAACGTCTGGTCGCGCGACGGTTGCCGGGTTTGACGTTTTTGCGCAATCGCTTCAGGCGCGAGCGCATCTCGGTTACATGCCCGAAAATGTGCCGCTTTATAGCGATATGCGAGTAACGGAATATCTGGACTATCGGGCGGCACTCAAAGGGGTGCCACACCGGCGCGTCGCGGAGCGTGTTGGCGATGTAAAGGAACTTTGCGGTTTGAAGGAAGTTGAAAATAAACTCATCGCAGCCCTCTCTAAAGGTTATCGGCAACGGGTCGGCCTGGCCGATGCCCTCCTGAACGAGCCCGATCTCCTCATTCTCGACGAACCAACAATCGGTCTCGATCCAAATCAAATCCGGCAAGTGCGCGACCTAATTAAAAACCTTGGCAAACAGCACACAATTCTCCTTTCCACGCACATTTTGCCCGAAGTCGAAATGACATGCAACCGCGTCATTATCATTCACAAAGGGCGAATTGAGGCGTGCGATACGCCGGAAAGTTTGCTGGGCAAGATCAGGCAAGCTGGCGGGGTATTGCTGGAGGCAAAGGTGGGAGCTGACAACGGCGCTGAGGAGTTGAAGAAAATTTCAGGCGTTCGCGATGTGATTGTAAACTCGGATGGTGACTGGAAGCTTTTTTCATTGCGCGTCGAATCAGGCGCTGACGTGCGCGAGGAGATTTTTCGGCTTGCCACTGCTCGGCAATGGAGTGTGCGCGAGCTAACTCAACGCCGGGCGACGCTTGAGGATGCGTTCGTCGAGATCACACACTCGGATTCGGTATAGATGAGCGTAGAAGACCGACATCGTCTTTCTGGGTAGCCCATGCGTAAGTTTTACACGCTCCTTTCGCGCGAGGTGCGCAGCTATTTTCACTCGCCGATCGCCTATGTCGTTCTTATTTTCTTCCTGCTCATCGCTGGAGTTGATTTTTATTTTCAGGTTTCGTTCATGAACCAGCGCCAGGTCCAATACACGGTGCAGGAAGCCTTTTTTAATTCGGTCTTTTTCTGGTTTGCGTTTGTCTTGATTTTTCCGCTCATCACCATGCGACTGTTCGCGGAAGAATTTAAACTCGGCACGATTGAGCCGCTCATGACCGCGCCCGTGCGTGACTGGCAAGTTGTGCTCTCGAAATTTTTTGGCGCGCTGATCTTTTATATCATTCTCTGGATTCCACCCGCGTTCTATTTTTTAATTTTTCAATATGTCGCTGGGCAAGCCGCCGCCCATTCGGCCGGAGCATATTTGGGTTCCTATTTAATGCTTTTGTTGCTCGGCATGTTCTACGTCTCGATCGGTTGCCTCGCATCCGTTCTGACCAAGAACCAGATCATTGCCGCGATTATTTCTTTTTGCGTAATTACGCTCTTGTTCTTTCTTGGGCTGGTTCAGTTTATTCTCCTCGATGTCAGCTCGGCGACGCGCGACCTGCTCGGCTATTTCTCCGCCATCGAACATATGGGAACATTTTCGCGCGGCGTGATTGATACCCGGCCGATCGTTTTCTACCTGAGTATGACAGTCGTGATGCTGGCGCTTACTTATCAGGCATTCCAATCACGCAAATGGAGGCTGTGACGAATGGCTGACGAGACAACGCCACCAGGACATCCAAAAAAAATCCGTCGCGTTCAGATCGGTCTCAACGTTCTAGCGCAGATCATTCTACTTTTATTTCTCGCCGCAATGGTGAATTCCATCGCGTTCAAACATTACCAGCGCTGGGATTTCTCACGCGATCAAAAATACACCTTATCGGATAAGACAAAGCGTTTCCTCCGCACCGTCAAAGGCAAGATGCGGGTCATTGTTTTCTTTTCCCCAAACACGCCAATTACCGCTGACCTGCAAAATCTGCTGACTGAGTACCAGTATGCGGGCAAAGGAACGATCGACATCGAACGCATCGATCCGGAACGCAATCTTTCCCGCGCGAAAGAGATGTTCGATAAATACAAGGTGGTAAGTGATGAAAGTCTCCTGGTGATTGATTACGAAGGACGCAACAAAACCGTGAAAGCGTCCGAGATGGCGGAGATCGACCAGAGCGGAATAGCTTTCGGAGAAGGCCCGCGTGTCACCGCTTTCAAAGGCGAACAGGCAATCACGAGCGCGATGATGGATGTAGTCCAGGGCAAGAAAAATACTCTCGGCTATGTGCTCGGCCACAAAGAGCCCCCGCTCTCTGGAAACACGAACATCTCCGTTCTGAAGGCGTTCATTGAGAACGAAAACATCAAGTTCCAGGAATTGAATCTTTTCGACGTTGGCGCAATTCCCGCGGAATTGAAGACGATCCTGATCATCGGACCGCAATACGATCTTTCCGATCGCGAAATAAAATTATTGCGAGATTTCTGGGACAAACAGGGACGAATTCTGTTGCTTCTAGATCCCGCAGCAAAGACACCAAAGCTGGATGCATTTCTGAACGAGCTCGGCGTCAAAGTGAACGACGACCGGTTGATGGTTTTCTTGCGCACCGGGATCCAGGAACTGGCCCTCACCCGCGATGTGCAGGCCCATTTCCTGGGCGGCAACCCGGTCACAAAACGTCTGGCCGATGTGCGCGCGCTTTTCTTTGGCGGCACATCTTCGCTCACGCTTGAGCCTGACCGGGTACGCGCGGCCAATATTCGGCTCGATCCGTTGATCCAGGCGGAGAAAGGCTATTTTGCCGAGACGGATTACAATTCGGACAACCAGCCCAAATTTCAGGCCGATGCTAAAGCTGCTGGCGCTCCACCAACGATCGGCGCCGCCGTAGAAAGAGGCGCAAGTGCGGACGAGCGCGTCCAGATGAATTCGTCGCGGCTAGTCGTTGTAAGCAACGCGACTTTCGTTCAGGACAATGCGGTCACGCAAGATCAACAGGCGCTCGACTTCATCTCCGGCAGCGTGAACTGGCTGCTCAGTCGCGAGCAGTTAATCGGGATTGCACCGAAAATTTCCAAGCCCCTTACCTTCACTCTAAATGAAGACGCGTTGCGCAATCTGCGCTGGATCATTCTGGTTGGAATGCCGCTTATTTTTGCGTTGCTAGGAGCAGCGGTTTGGTGGCAGCGCCGCGTTTGATTCCCAGGGGTAATCTATGAATTGGAGGACTACCTTGGTTTTAGCTGCCATTGTTCTGGCGGTTTTCGCTTACGTCAGATTTTTTGAGCTTAAACAGCCGGGCACGGAAGAAGCGAAACGCCAGGCCCAGAACGTGGTCAACTTCGAGCGAGCTAAAATCGATGGCGTTGTCATTCAAAATGGTGACGACAAAATCGAGATGCGACGCCGCGACAATAAATGGCGCCTAGAGGCACCGATTAAAGACCAAGCCGACGGTTCTTTGATCGAGAATTTGCTCTCGGATTTGGAGAATTGGCAGAAGGACGCGACGATTTCGGCAAAAGAAATCGAGGTCGACAAAAACAAACTGAACGAATACGGTCTGAACAAACCGAAGCTCAAGCTCAAATTAATCGGTCAGGGTAGACCGCCGGAAATTTTGTTCGGAAAAGACGCGGCCCTGGAAGGCAGGATGTATGTGCGCTTTGATAACTCGAAGGAGACTTTTCTCGCCGGACAATCGGTCAAGAAGGATATCGATAAAAAGCCGGAAGAATTTCGCGACCGAAAATTAACCGACCTAATCACTGCCCAGGTTACGCGCGTCGTACTCAAAACGCCTGCCGGTGAAATGGAGCTTGAGAAAAAAGGCGATCATTGGGATATCGTGAAGCCGCTTCGTGCGCGCGGCGATGATCAAAAAATTGCGGATCTGATTGCGCAGGTCACCACCGCCCAGATTCAACAATTCGTGGCCGACGATCACGGCGACCTTCATCCGTTTGGTTTGGCCGAACCTCGAGGAGCGATCACGCTATTTACCAAAGACGATAAGCAAGGTCATCTCTTACAGATTGGCGGTATTCCGCAAAAACCAAAAGACCAGGTTTACGTACGCTCGGCCTCGCGCGGTTTTGTCTATACGCTGCCAAAGAAAATTGAAGAAGTTCTTAACACCAGGCCGGACGATTTGCGCGACCGGCACCTGGTTAGGATCGACACAAATATTCTTGACCGGATCACCATCGACGTGTCCGGCAAAGGCAAAATAGTTCTCGCACGCAAAAATGAAAATTGGACAATCGCGAGCCATAATAATGTCCCGGCAAATTCGGGCGAGATCCGACGTTTGATTGACACTTTGCAAAACGAACAGGTCACGAAATTTGTCGAAGACGTAGCTTCCAATTTACCGAAGTACGGCCTCGATAAACCGCAACTGAGATTGACCCTCAGTTCATTCGCGTCGGAAAATACTGCTGAAACTAAAGCTGGCGAGCAGCCCTTTGCGACGATCACACTCGGAAAAGCCGAGGGCGACACCGTTTATGCGCGCCTGGCGGACGAGCCATTCATCGTCGCCATCCGCCGTCGATTAATCGATCAAATTTCTACCGACGTGGTGCAGTGGCAGGAATTGTCGATCTTCAAATTCAAGCCGGAGCAGATTCACCGTTTGAGTGTGGCTGCAAAGAATGAGTCAACGCTGGCGCGCGACGCGAAAGGCGAATGGATTTGGGTTAAAGGAGGTGAAATTATCAATCAAGCGAATCTGCAGTCGTTGCTGAACACGCTGTCGAGCCTGCATGCCGTGCGCTGGATTGGACGAACGCAACCGCAGCACGGCTTCGAGAAACCACAATTCACAGTCACTTTCACCACGTCACCTGACGACAAAAGCTCCCACAAATTGTCCGTTGGCAGCGCTGCCGCCGACGGAAACTGGTTTGCGCGCGTAGACGAACGAGAAGACACTTTTGTCATTAGCAATGCGGATTTTAACGCGCTGCGCGTGCCTCTTGCCATTGCACCCGGGAGCCCGTCTCCAGCGGCAATGGGCCCGAGCGCATCGCCAAGCCCTTCACTGAGCCCAACGCAGAATCCTTAATCTGTAGCGGCGGTCCGTGACCGTCGCAAGATTCCGCGCTTACAGAGCACCGCTACGATTTCCTCGCGGTATAAATTGTAACGATGCCGCCACTGAGCGGTTCGGCGTTCGCATTCAGGAAGCCGCTTGCTTCGATCAGTTGCAGCATCGTCTCGCCGCTCGGAAATTCTTCAATCGACACGCCAAGATAATCGTAAGCGTTTTTTTGCCTGGTGAGAAAGGAGCCGAGAATCGGCAGACACCGATGCAGGTAGAAGCGATAAAGCGCGCGCAAGATCGACAATTGCGGGAGAGAAAACTCAAGAACGAGCAAATGACCATTGGTTCTAAGCACGCGCGCCATTTCGCGCAACGCTCCACCCCAATTTTCCATGTTACGCAACCCAAACGCGACCGTCGCGCAATCAAAGAAAGCGTCGGCAAAAGGCAATCGCATTGCATCGGCAACAACGGTTTGCCGCACCCCCTTGCCTTTCGCGAGTTCCAGCATCTCAGGCAAAAAATCAACCGCAGTGATTTCTGCATTCGGCAATTTTTTCTGGATAGCGAGCGAAAGGTCTCCAGTTCCGGCTGCAAGGTCGACAATTTGTTTTTCCTTCCAACCTGCGACGATTTGAGCAGCGCGATTCCGCCAATAGAAATCGGCGCCGCAACTGAGCGTGTGATTAGCTAGATCATAACGTCGGGCGATGGATCCGAACATTTGCCGGACCCGCTCAGGTTGGGTCGCGAAAGTGGACTTAGTCAACATCTCAGAGAATTGAACATCCAACGCCGACTGGCAATCTTCCAATGGTTCATCCTCTTTGAGGGCGGTCCATCTAGCTCGTTTTAACAAAACTTGCTTCTAGCGCCAACTATTCAGCTACCTGGCATACGCCCACTGGAGTTTAACTTTATAGAAAAGATGTTTGCCATCTAAGCTAACCCCGGCTATGTGACGACACATGGATACATCTACTAGAGCTTTACAAGAAGCCATCTCGATTCGCCGACAAATCGATGCCTTGGAAAACCGCCTTTCGTCAATTCTGGGAGGTTCCTCTCCCGGACCGTCAACTCGCGGAGGTCGCCGCCGCATGTCGGCCGCGACTCGAGCCAAACTTGCAGCCGCCGCGAAGGCTCGTTGGGCAAGGCAAAAAGCGGGAATAAAGACAACCGCACCCAAAGGAAAAGGCGGAATCACCGCTGCCGGGCGAAGGAGGCTTTCCCAGTTGATGAAAGCTCGCTGGGCGGCAAGACGGAAAGCTGGGGCGAAAAAATAAAGCAGCCGGTCTAACCGGCGCGTTATCGTTGCCCTATTATTCTGTTGGCGTTTTGCTGCGTTCAGTCAACGCCCGGCGCGGCAGAAATTAACTATTGCTCGCGAGAGGACTCGAACCTCCACGGGTTGCCCCATACGGTCCTGAGCCGTACGCGTCTGCCATTCCGCCACGCGAGCAAAAAGACAGCGACCACAACAATGCGCATCCGCCAGCGAGCTGCAAGGTTGAACCAGCAACGTCGATTTTGCGACAGGGATGAAGCGATCGACGCTCGATTAGATTAGCCCGAGCGCCTCTTGCGTGCACGAACTTCCACTTGATGCGCTTTGCGTGCCTGGCCAAGAGAACGTAAAAGATCGGCGTAATTCGATGCGACAACCTCGTAATCTTCGGAAGGTTTTCCGCTCGCCTCCTCCCAGCTCTTGAGCGAAGCGCGATAAAGCTCAGCCGCCTTCGCGTAATCGCCACGCGAATGATATACCACGGCAAGGTTGCATTTGGATTGCGCGATATCCGGGTGCATGGCCGGGTACACCTTTTCGCGAATATCCAACGCGCGAAGATGTATTTTTTCCGCTTCGGAGTAACGACGCTCGTTCGTGTAAAACACGGCCAGATTATTCAGGACTGAGGCCACATCCGCGTGATTGGACCCGAGTTGTTTCTCGTAAATTTGTAACGCATGCAAATAGTACGGCTCCGCCGCTTTTTGCCGTCCCGATTTGCGGAGAATCAGCGCAACATTGTTCAACATCGTGCCGAGATCCGAGTAAGGTAGGTCCCCGAGTTGGGTGCCGGCTGCAATCGCTTTCTCGTAGAAGTCGACCGCTTCCTCAGATTGTCCTAGATTATCGCACAAGAACGCCAGCCGGCGCGCGGAGCGGTAGATGGCGCGTTGGTCCGGTGTTTTTACTTTTTCCAGGATCGCATGAGTTTTGAGCAGATATGCTTTGGCCGAAGCGCGATCGCCCTTTTGATCAAGAAGCTCCCCTAATTTTTCGAAGCTGGTCGCTAACGGGCTCCCCGCGCCAGGAAAGGCGCGTTTGGCAACCTCGAGAGCTGTTTCAGCAACACGAATTGCTTCAGGGAGGCGGTTACTCGCGCGCAGAGTATCAAGTTTGTCATTGAGGATCGACCACAGCCTTTGTTCACCTTTCATCAAACATCACCAACCCTCGCTTAGTTGGGCGACTAGTCGCGTGGCGAGATCTTCCGTAGCGAGTGGTAATGCTTGCCGTTCATCAGTAGTCACGTCCGTGCTGACGAAAAAACTGGTCGTTCCGCTAACTTGTTCTTGCGAGACCAGCGGCTTACCATCCCGGCCAATCAGCGTGTACTTCACGGTCAAGCCCAAGTTAAATTCAGTCGTGGCAAGAACGTTCCCGCGCACCGACCGCGCCGGGCTTCGGTTAATGCGGTATATTTCAGCCGTCAAAGTGGCGTCCGCATTGTCGCCACTCGCAATCTGAAATGTCCCATCCTGTTGCAACTGCTTGATCACTGTATCAGTGACCAACGCTTCAATGTGAGGGACAAGAGTATGGTTTTTGAAGGTTGGGACGGCGATACTGTGAACGTCGCGCAGGTAATAGGGCTTTACTGGCCCAATGTGGTAACCCAAACAACCAATCAGGGACAGGCAGGCAAGGGCTGCCGCAAATATAGCTTTCACGGCGCCGGTGAGGCGGACGCTTGAGGAGAAGCCGAGACCTCAGGAGCTGGGGGAGCGTCGGAGCTTGTGCCGGTGCCCGGCGGGGCGGACAATGGTTCAGGCGCAGTTGTGGTGTCCGGCGCAAGTGAAGCTGGCGGCGGCAGCGAAACATCCGTCTCTGGCGAGGGCAACGGCGCTTCGTTATTTGCCGGACCTGGCTTCGCGCCCGACCCGCTTTTGGCCGTTCGCGCTCCATTTGCAGCTCCCTTTTTCTTCCCTGCGCCCGCCGTGGTAAAGGCAGGCTGAAGCACCGCTTCTCCGACTTTCGCGCGTAGCTCATTGATCCGCTTCTTGGCCTGATCGCTTTCCGCTGATCCCGGTTTCTGACGAATCACCTCGTTGTAGTAGATGACTGCGGCACGATAATATTTCTGCTTGTCGTAAAATTTCGCTACTTGGAAGGAACTAGCTGTTTCTTTGCGCTCGAGCAGCTCGAGGTTTGCGCGCGCTTGCGCCGCTTTCTCGCTGTTTGGATAGTGAAAAAGGAAATCCTGAAAGGCGGTTTTGGCGTTGCTAGCAGCCGCCATATCCTTTGTTCCGGCTCGCGCGGCGTGGAACCAGATGTACCCGATCTGATATTGCGCGTCGACCGCGACGGGCTCGGTCGGAAATTTATCGACCACCGCCTGGTAAGCTTCAATAGCAGCTTCTTGTACGCCCTGTTTTTCGCGCGCGAGACCAATGTCAAACTGGGCACGCGCTGTATACTTCCCATAGGGTGCGGTACGAACAACCGATGCAAAAATTGTTATCGCGCGATCCAGTGAGGACGCTATCGGGATCCCCAGGACTCTCAACTTTTTGCCGTTCAAGTAGATTTCGCCGATGCGAAACTGCCCCTCAATTGCTTCCTCAAAGTGCGGGCTGGCGGGATATCTTTCGACGAGTTGGCGAAATGAATCCGCGGCGGGCATGTATTGATGCGTCTGTTCCTGTAGCTCGGCCGCGCGATAAAGCGCACCAGCTGCGAGGGCATCTTTGGGGTGGCGCCTGAGGAGGCTCTTGTAAGCTTTGATCGCGCGTTTCATGTTGCCCTCTTTTTCCGCAGTCTGTCCAATCTGAAACAGCTCCGCAGCATTCCCGCTTATTTCTTCCTCACCAGGCGCCACGAACTTCGCTTTCTTGCCCGGTTGAAAGACCACGGCGGCAATACCAGACTCGGGAAAAAGCAAGGCGACAACGACAAAAACAAAAACGGCGCGAATTAGGAAATTCATGGGGTGTGGCAGGGTAGTTAAGTTCTCCGTTCCGTCAAGTTCAGGAGTCGCAGACCCGAGCTCCCCGAGAGCGCAATATTGATCGCCATCTTTTTGGACTGACATCTTTTCGAGGGCGCAAAATCGATTAATCTTCTGATTTCAATTTGAATCTGACCGATCAGCAAAAAATACGCATCGGTGCATGTGCGTGGAGCTTCGAAGACTGGCGTGGCGCTTTCTATCCACCAGATTTGCCGGACTCTCGACGGCTCGAATTTTATGCCCGCTACTTCCCAGCTGTGGAAGTGGATTCAACCTTTTATGGTGCTCCCACAGAAAACACCGTTCGCCGCTGGGTCGAGATGACTCCGGCCAGCTTTCGTTTCGCCTGCAAGTTCCCTCGCGAGATCACGCATACGTGCCGGTTACGCGACTGTAGCGTTGAGGTAAATTCGTTCCTTCGCGCGGTCGAGCCGCTCGCCCCAAAGCTCCAAGTCATTTTGATCCAGCTTCCGCCTTCGTTTGCGCCGAGGGAGGGAAAACCGGCGCTTCGTAAATTTCTCGAACAGTTGCCGCGGGATTTTCGTTTCGCGATTGAATTTCGTCATGCCGGCTGGCACCGGCCCCAATTCATCCGGCTAGTGGAAAAATATCGCATCTGTTGGGTCTGGGCCGATACTAGCCCGCTCAACGAACGCAATCTTGCGCCATTCGAATTCCTGCCGCGCACTACCGATTTTCTGTACCTGCGTCTGCTCGGTGATTATGCAACGAAATACGACGTTGATGGAGGGCACAGGCATCGTTACGAAAAACTATTGTGGAAACGAGAAGCCGCCGTTGAAAGCTGGTCGCTCAAAATTGAGCGACATCTTTCGGAAGTGCGCAATGTCTGGACATTCGTGAGCAACCATTTCGAAGGATTCGCCCCCGAAACCTGCCAGCGGTTCGCCCAACGTCTCGGGTTCGATCTGCTGTTACCATCCGAAAGTGAGAAGATTTTATCCGAGCAGGAGAGATCACAGCTCGATCTTCAGTTGTAGCCGAGGACGCTGTCCTCACCTTATTTCGCTTGCCTCGAAATATGGCTGCAATTTTTCTGGAATGCCGATTGAGCCATCTAATTGCTGATAATTCTCGAGGAATGCCGCAAACAACCTGGGCAACGCCAGTCCCGAACCATTTAACGTGTGGCACAACCGGTTCTTCCCATGAGAGTCTTTATATCGAAGGTGCATCCGGCGGGCTTGGAAGTCCTCAAAATCCGAACAGCTCGAAACTTCGAGGTATGCGTTCTGGCCCGGCGACCACACTTCGATGTCGTAGGTTTTGGCTGATCCGAAACCCAAATCGCCCGTGCACAGCTCGACGACGCGATAATGCAAACCGAGTAACTGCAGGACACGCTCGGCGTCGGCGGTGAGCGATTCCAATTCATCGTACGATCTTTCCGGTGTCGTGATCTTCACCAGCTCCACTTTGTCGAACTGATGCACCCGGATGATACCGCGCGTTTCCCGTCCCGCTGCGCCAGCCTCCCGGCGAAAACATGGCGTGTAGGCAACAAATTTTCTCGGAAAATCGACACTGCTCAAAATTTCGCCGCGATGAAGATTTGTCAGTGGCACTTCGGCGGTCGGCGCAAGGAAAAGCTGGTTCTCTTCCAGCCCGTACATATCAGCCTCGAATTTGGGCAGCTGCGACGTGCCAATCATGCAATCGCGTCGCACTAAAAATGGTGGGCTCATCTCGATGTAACCATGCTCGCGTACGTGCAGCTCGATCATGAAATTGATCAACGCGCGTTCCAGCCTCGCGCCTGCGTCCGTGAAGCAAATGAAACCGCTGCCGCTCAATTTTGCCGCCCGCTCCAGATCGAAGAGCTTTAGCTTTGCGCCCAGGGCAATATGATCGGCAGGGTCGGTTAATCGCGGCTTTTCGCCCCAACTGCGAACGACGCGGTTGGCGCTTGGATCTTTGCCGATTGGGACGCTCTCATGCGGCAAGTTCGCAATCTCCAGAAGCAGACCTTCTTGCGCCACCTGATCGGTCGCCGTTCGCTTGTTAAGATCGACAATTGCCTCGCCGATTTCCCGGACGCGAGCCTCAAGCTCTGCCGTTGTACCGCCACTGGTGCGCTTGGCGCCGATCTCTTTACTCAATCTCCTGCGGTCGGCATTCAACTGCTGCAGTGACGTTTCAAGTTTCCGGCGTTGGCCATCGACCCGGAGCACCTCGTCGATTTTCAGCTCGTCGCCGCCACCCCGGGTCGCAAGCCGCTCACGGACAAAATCCGGTTTCTCCCGGATCAAACGAATATCGAGCATGGCGCAGATTATCAGCGAAGTTAAAAACGTTACAAATGTTACATCGTTAAAAAACGGGTCCCCTTTGTAACATTGTAACTCTTTTAACCTTTTAACCCCGTCGTATAATTGCTCCGTGGAAAAACTGAACCTTCTGGCCGTCGCGCTCGGCCTAGCCTGCCTCGCCGGCATCAATCTTTACCTGACGGTTTTCGCCACCGGCCTCGCCATTCATTTCCATTGGATCACGCTCGCGCCGGCCTATCAATCGCTCGAAGTACTTGGGAATCCGGTGATTATTACGATCGCGGGCATTCTTTATTTCCTCGAATTTTTTGCGGACAAAATTCCATGGATCGACTCCGCTTGGGACGCCGTTCACACGATTATTCGTCCGATTGGCGGCGCTTTGCTTGCCATTCAGGTGCTCGGACATCCAAGTCCCGCCTTCACGGTGATCGTCGCGCTGCTCGCTGGCGGGACGAGCCTCATCGCTCACACCGCAAAGGCAGCGACGCGTCTCGCCACCAACACATCGCCGGAACCATTTTCGAACATCGGCCTGAGTCTTGGCGAAGATGCCGCGGTCCTTGGCGGTCTCGCGCTCGTTCATTTCAATCCCCTGCTCGCCTTGTTTCTCTTCCTCCTTGGCATCGCTGCGTTTTTCTACTTTGCTCCTAGGATTTTGCGGTTAATGAAAGCGAAGATCTGGCTCTCATGGAAAAAATTGAACGGACCGGCCGATCTGAGCATGCCGGTAAAACTACCGGTCACATTGCCCGCGCGCTTCGCACCTGTTTTTAGCCGAGAAAACGTTTTACACGAGACGATCGCATGGGCTACACCCTGTATCAGCGGGCGCGGTGGCGGCATTCCAGCGAATCTTTTCGGCGCGCTCGTCGCCACGAACGAAGAGCCAAGCAAACTCTTGTTTGTGGCACGAAAAAGCGGACGCCCGTTTGCCAAAACCATTGAACTCGACGGCTCGATGATCGCGCATGAGCCGAAATTTCTTTCAGAAAATCTAATCATTTTCCCCAAGGTGGGCAAAGGCGCGAGGTATTCATTCCTTTTTCCGCGGTCAACTGCGGCGCTGGTCGAAGTGATCGTTCAAGATCTTCGCGTTCGTGTGAGTTCGCCGATATGGCCCGTCGATCCGCCGCAGGGCGGGGCAGTTGACGACGCCAGCGAGGAATCACACGTCGAGCGAGCGGGATCGACCTGACAAATGGTAGGGAAAGCGGACTGCGTTGCTCCGAGCCGAATTAGCGAAAGACGCCGCAGGGCGGCGTTCCTACCGACGGAACATCTTTCGTTCGCGGTTACACCACGATAGAACCGTCTCGAACTATCGTAATAATGCTGTTAGCCGATCGATATGCTGAGTTGCGCGAGACGACGCGCGTCCGTGAGCGCGCGCTCTTCCCGCCACAACGAATTCCCAGCGAACTGGAGCTACAAGCGCGTTGGTTTGCCGGAGATTTCAGCAGACACTTTGTCACTACTTCCGGCGACAAGATCGACATCGTCCAGTTCGGCACCTGGAATCGCGAAGCCGGAGCGGATTTCAGCGACGCCGCGATTCGGATAAACAGCGGTGAGCCGGTGCGCGGTTGTATCGAAATTGATCTCACCGATCGCAATTGGGAAACGCACGGCCACGCGACCAATCCGGCGTTTGAAGGGACGGTACTGCACGTTTTTGTCGAAAAGGGCGACCGCGAATTCTTCACGCGCACAAAATCGAATCGCAATGTGCCGCAGGTTTGCATTGATCCCACGGTTTTGCCGAATGCGTTTAGCGCAAATGTTCCGCTGGCGCGACCGGGGCGCTGTCAATCACCGCTGAAAGATTTGAGCGAAGAACGAGTAAAGAGTGTGCTTGATGCCGCCGCGCAATTTCGATTGCAACAAAAGGCTGCGCGAATCCGCCGCAAGAACGACAGCCACGGTCGCGACGAGGCGTTCTTTCAGGAGTTGGCCGCGGCGCTCGGTTACAAGGAAAATAAACTGCCATTCGTGTTGATCGCACAACGATTGGGACTAAAGCCGTTGCACAAAAAGCCCGACGACGTGGAAGCGATGCTTTTTGGTCTTGCTGGTTTTCTCGAGGCGCCTGATCTCGCCGTCTTCAAAAGATCGACAAGGGAGTACGTGAGAAAATTGTGGGACCGCTGGTGGCCACACCGCGATGCCATGCAAAGAATAATTTTGCCAGCGAAGCTTTGGCGATTGAGCGGCACGCGTCCTTTGAATCATCCGCAACGCCGGCTCGCCGCTCTATCAAGAATGGTGTCGGAATGGTCACAGTTTCGACGCATGCTGGGCAAAAAGAGCGCCGTCAGGGCGAGCAATTTCTTCCGGGAGCTTGATCACCCGTTTTGGAATTTCCATTACACGCTAACTTCCGAAGCATCTCCTAAAAAAATGGTGCTAGTTGGTGAATCCCGCGTTGCAGAAATTTTGGCAAATGTGTTTTTTCCGTTCTGGCTTTCCCAAGGTATTGAAGTGTGGCCGGCGTACGCACCGTTGCCAGCGCGTTTGACGAATCGTCGACTGGAAACCGCCGCTACCCGCCTCTTCGGAAATGATCCGCGCCGGAAGCAATTTCTGAGAACCGTGGCAAACCAACAGGGTTTACTCCAGATTTACGAAGATTTTTGCATGCAGGACAACTCCGATTGCGCGCAATGCCCGTTCCCCGAGCAAATGGCCAAATGGGTGTGAGAGTTAAAAAGGTTGAAAAAGCTTATGGCGTGGAGCCATTGTAACTTTGTAACGCTTTTAACTTTTTTAACGATTCAACGTGCGTCCAGAGGCAGTTGCGCTTAAGATCCTGCCCATGCGTCGAATCCGGGAGCACCCCAGCGCCTTCACCCTAATCGAATTATTGGTTGTCATGACTCTTATCGCGATTCTCCTAGGAATCGGCTACCCGGCCTTTACCTCGGTAATGGAGTCAGCCCGCAAAACGCAGGCAAAAAACGAGGAGCAGCAAATCGTCGCAGCAGTGAACGCGTACTATACGGACTACGGGAAGTATCCACTTCCTGCTGGCGCAGCGGCCGACACGACTTACGGGGCGGGCGGCACTTCAAATGGCGAACTATTCTTCACCCTACGCGCCGTCGCTGGTGGGACTATGAACGCCGCAAACGCAGCCAACCCGCGAGCGATCGTCTTTATCCAACCGCCTGTGTCAAAAGATCAGACCAGCCCGAGGTCAGGTATCCAAACGGTGACCAGTATCTGGTACGATCCCTGGGGATCGCCATATAATGTGAAGATCGATGGCGATTACAACAATCAGCTGGCGATAAATCCTTATACCGACCAACCTGGTGGGCAACCCCTGTACAACGGAGTAATCGTGTGGTCGTTCGGTAAGAACGGGGCGAATGGGGGTGGGCCGGCAGCGGCGGGGCCGCCTGCTTTTACCGCAGAGGGTGGTACTTTGAATAATTTCTCCGCTTCCGGCGACATAATTTCCTGGCAGTGATTGTTGGCGGCTTGCAAATCGCAAGTCGGCAATCGAAGGTCGAAAATCTCTTCGCGGGTGTAGTTCAATGGTAGAACGGCAGCTTCCCAAGCTGCACACGGGGGTTCGATTCCCCTCACCCGCTCATTTAGCAATTCGATTTCGCTCCTCGTGCGGCGTTTCACAGAAACATCCTACA
>WNGK01001596.1_pt1 | contig 30954 bp, 29 predicted proteins | sample 5400601 | NCBI WGS metagenome assembly WNGK01 (sample SAMN13153376, study PRJNA577476) | soil metagenome | isolation source: 60 cm soil or saprolite under Garry oak tree replicate 1 | place: USA:California | collected 2016-06-15 | reverse complement strand
CACCACCGCCAGCGTCACGGTGGCCTTTCCCGTGACGGCGTGCTTGGCCGCGTTCGCCAGCGCCTCCCGGATGACCACGTAGGCGATGGACAGGACGCGAGCCGGCACCTCGTTCACGCTTCCTCGCACGACCACGTTGGCCGGCAGGCGCCACCGCTTCACCACGTCCTCCACGTATTCGCCGATCGGCTCCGGGGCGGGCTCCTCGTCCGGCACGGGGGCCTTCGACAGGTCGAACATGATCGAACGGAGCTCGGCCAGGGACCGACGGATCTCGGTTTTCGCCGTGTCCAGCGTCAGCAGGGCCTCCCCGGGATCGCGTTCGAACCGCTTCCGAAGGGCCTCCAGCTCGAGCACCGCGCTGGTCACCGTCTGAACCAGCCCGTCGTGCAGAGCGTAGGCCAGCCGGGTTCGTTCCCGGTCCATCAGCCTGCTCACGGCCTGGCGGCGGCCCTGCAGGGCGACCCGTGCCGTGGAGACGGCTCTGGCCACGACCGCCATCGTCGCCGGCGACAGCACCAGCCCGTCGGCCCATCCGGCCAGCAGGGCCTCGGTCCGGTCCCGCTCGCGGCCCGTGGCCCCGGCCACGGCCTTCGACGGGATGCCCAGCGCCACGGACAGTCGCCTGGTGGCCTCCTCGGCCAGGGCGGGCTCGGCGGTGGGGGCGAGCAGTGACCCCAGGAACCGGCCGGGCAGCCGGCGGGGCCACCCGCCGCCGGGACCGGCGAGTACCTGGATGTCGGTGCCGCGCTCGGAGAGGAGGAACAGCTCCTGGGCCCGCATGGCGTCGCGGACGGATCCGAGCAGCTCCTCGATCGTTCCTCCGGGCCGCTCGAGGCCCTCGCGGATCGCGCCGAAGACGTCGTTCAGAACGCCCAACTCCTGGTAGGTCCGAAGGGCAGGCCCGGCGGCCCAGCCCGGCCCGGCCATGATGTCGAGGAGCGAGAGGAGGGGCCGGGCCCGTTCGACCCATCCGCCCTCGGGGCAAGGGATCCGCGAGTCGAGCAGGATGCGGCCGCCGTGGGGGATCGGCAGCGACGCAACGCTGGCGCATCCCAGGCCGGCCAGCCGCACGCCGATGCCCGGCAGGGCTCGAACGTCCGGATATTCGGCCGCCTCCGGCGTCCCCTCCAGGGCCGAAGGGTCCAGCACCGTGTGCCAGGCGCGGACCGGGCCTCGCCGGGACAGGAGCTCCCAGCCGGCTGCTCCGCGCACGAACAGGCTGGCGGTCTCGAATCCGAGATCGTCCCTGAGGTCGCCCAGCGCGGCTTCCATGGCCGAGACCGAACCCGAGCTCTGTGCGGTCGCCGGCTCGCCCATCGGGGCCGCCGTCAGCAGCGGCCCCACCGCCTGCAGGACGGCGGGGGCGCGGGCCGAAGACCCCTTCGTCAGCTTGGCGAAGACGCGCCCGCCGTCCGGAAGAGGCTGGACGATCCAGCCGGGGATGCCGCCCTCGAGCACGTCGCTCACCGGATCCGGCAGGACGCAGCCGGGCGTGCCCCACCATCGAACGGTCGGCCGGTCTCGCTCTCCGGCGGGCATGGCCACGCCGACCGCGTCGAGGCGGAGCAGCTCGGCCAGGCGTTCGAAGTCTCGAACCGACCCGTCGACCCCGGCCGCGGCCGGCGGGGGGCCCTCGGCTCGGGCGATGGGCGCCGGATCGGCGCGTTCGAGCTCCATCCGGCCTCAGCTCCCTTCGGTCGGCTCCGCGTGCCGAACGGCAGGCACGAAGGGGACTGAGCCGTCCACCCCGAGATCAAGCGAGGGGAAGGTCCGCTCCGTGGCCGGCCAGGACACGCCCCGGTCGATCGTGCAACCGAGGTGAGTGAAGATTCTAGGTGCGGTGGTCCCGAGTGCAAGCAATCCCGACGAGCCGCGCATGCTCTGGGTATCGGGTGGGGGAGGCCCGTTCTTGACACTTCGGCCGGTCCGAAGGAGCCGGCGGGGGACGACCGCCGGCCGCCCTCTAGGCCGAAGGGCCTCCCCGAGCGGTCCCTCCGGGGACCCGCTGCCGACGGCCTGCCCCGGTGCCGCTACTCGATCGAGGAGCTCGCCCCTGTCGCCGTGGCCACAGTTGCCTCCGCCGCCCCGGTGGCCCGGGCCACCACCTGGGCCAGATCCTCCACCTTGATCGCTTCCTTCTTGGCCTTGGCCCCGTCGTCGAGCATGATCAGGCAGTAGGGACAGGCCACGCCCATGGTGTCGGCGCCGGTGGAGATGGCCTCCTCGGTTCGCTCCATGTTCACCCGCTTGCCGATGGGCTCCTCCAGCCACATCCGCGAGCCGCCGGCGCCGCAGCAGAACCCCCGCTGGCGGTGCCGCGGCATCTCCACGGTCCTGACGCCGGGGATGCGCTCGAGCACCTCCCGGGGCTGCTCGTACACGCCGTTGTGGCGCCCCAGGTAGCACGGGTCGTGGTAGGCCACGACCTCCTGGACCTCCCGGGTCGGCCGGAGACGGCCCTCCTTCATCAGGCGGGCGAACAGTTGGGTGTGGTGGATCACCTCGTAGCGGCCCCCGAAGTCGGGGTATTCGTTCCGCATCGTGTTGAAGCAGTGGGGGCAGTTCACGACGATCTTTCGAACCCCGCTGGAGTTGAGGGTCTGCACGTTCTGCCTGGCCAGCTCCTGGAACAGGTACTCGTTCCCGATGCGCCTGGCCGGGTCGCCGTTGCACAGCTCGCGGGGCCCCAGGATGGCAAAGGGGATGCCGGCCCTCTGAAGCACCCTGGCCATGGCCTGGGCGATCTTCTTCGCCCGGTCGTCGAACGACGCCGCGCAGCCCACCCAGTAGAGGTACTCGGGGGCCCGGCCGTCCTCCAGCACCCGCACCCCGAGGCCCTTCGCCCAGTCGGCCCGCTGGGACTGGTCGACCCCCCAGGGGTTCTGGGACGACTCGAGGTTCCTCATCAGCACGCCGGCCTCCGCCGGGAAGCGCGACTCGGCCATCACCAGGTTCCGGCGCATGTCGATGATGTGGTCGACGTGCTCGATGTTCACGGGGCACTCCTCCATGCAGGCCCCGCAGGTGGTGCAGTCCCACACGACCTCGTCCTCGACCACGCCGGGGTTCAGGGGGACCTTCTCGTGGTCCTTCCCTCCGGCCTTGGCCCCCAGGATCTCCGGCCCCTTCTCGAACAGGTGGTCCCGCAGGTTCATCACCAGGAGCTTCGGCGAGAGGGGCTTCCCGGTGTTCCACGCGGGGCACACGTTCTGGCACCGGCCGCACTCGGTGCAGGAATAGGTGTCCAGGATCTCCTTCCACGTGAGGTCCTCGACCGTCCCTGCGCCCAGGCGGACGTCGCCCTGCTCCAGCTTCTCCAGGTCGATGTCCAGGGTCTCCAGCTTGCCCCGGGGCTTCGTCTTGGTGAAGAAGACGTTGATCTCCGACACGAAGATGTGCAGGTGCTTCGAATAGGGGATGTAGGCGAGGAACCCGAAGACCAGCACCAGGTGGGCCCACAGGAACGCCAGCTCGAACTTCGCCTGGGCCCCCCCGCTCATGGGCCGGAAGGCCCGTGACACCAGCCAGCTCACCGGCGTCCAGGCCCGGGGGGACTCGTTGACGCCCAGGGCGATCCTCGCCCCGTTCAGGGCGAGGAGCGTGAGCATGATCCCCATGATCATGAGGAGGATGAAGTCGGCCTCCTCCATGTGGCTGCCCTTGAACCGTTCGGGCCGCTTGATCTTGCGGTAGTACACGGCCATCTCGATGCCCACGATCACCAGGACCGTGAACACGTCCTGGATCAGCCCCAGCCCTCCGCTCCGGCCGATCAGGGGGATGGCGAACGTTCGGTTGAACACCTCGCCGACGGCCTCGGCGATCGTGGTCAGCAGGATCAGGAACCCCCAGAAGATGAAGGCGTGCATGATCCCCGGGCCGAACCGCTGAAGGAGCTTCCGCTGGCCCAGGACGACCGTGGCTTCCTGTTCGACCCGCTTGGGCAGGTCGTCGAACCGCTTGACCGGCCGTCCCAGCCTGACCAGCCGGTACAGAAGGTAGGCCCGCCGGGAGAACAGCCCCCCGGCAATCGCGAGCAACAGCGCGAGGAACGCCGGCCCCACCAGGCTGAACGCGAGGATCGGATCGAGGGCCATCGACTTCGGCACCGCGGGGGATTGTAGAGAAAATCGCCGGCCGGTGGTTCTCGGTCAGTCCGGGCGGCTCACCGGTCGCCGGATGCGTGCTCCGAGTCGTCCTCGGCGCCGTCCGCGAGCCCTGCCTCCTCGGATTCGTCGGGCTCGTCCAGATCCACGAGCACGACCTCCTCCTCGGCCATGACCACCACGTCCGCGTCGGGGGAGGGCTCCGGTCCGGGCTCGTCCTCATCGTCCGGGAGGGCCTGGGAGGACCCTTCGTCCTCAACGTCCGGGGCCGGCCCCGCGTCGGTGCCCGTGGGAGCCACCAGCAGGGGCGGGTTCGCCGTGTTCGTCACGTCGGCCAGGTCACCGTCGAGCGAGGCGATGGAGTCGGCCAGGGGGGCCAGGGCCACGCGGATCTGGTCTGGAACATCCTCGATGCGGGATCGGACCTCGTCGATCTTCGACTGGGCGCTCTGCAGGACCGGGTCGACTCGGTCCCGCCAGGCGGCGAATCGGGAGATCTGGTTCTGGGCCTCATTCCACACCCGCTCGGCCTCCTTGACCTGGTTCTGGGTGGCCTGGCGGGCCCGTTCGATGATCCGGGTGGCCGACTCCTCGGCCGCGGTGAGGATCGTGCCCAGCTCCTCGTTCAGGAACCGGGTGGTGAGCTCCCCGCCCGGCTCCGCCCCCGTGACGGAGGGAGCCAGGCCGCCCGCCCGGAACGCCTCGAGCTCGCTGTGCAGCTCCGCGTTCTGCTCCTGGAGCCCGGCCAGCTCGCTCTCCAGGCGGCTCACCTTGGCTTCGGCGGCCCGGACACGGCCCTCGGCCTGTCGCAGCATCACGTCGCGGTCGGTGATCATCTGGTCGATGGCCGACCGGCGGTAGCCGAACAGCCCCCTACCCGGCGGGGGCGATTGCTCGCTCATGGTCTCTCCCTTCGCCTCGATAAGACCGCCAGAATCTTCGCCGAACCCGCCGCCGGGGGCAACTGCCGTTCGCCCGATTCGCAGCCTGGACGATGGGCGGTCCGGCGGGACAGATGGCTCGGACTTGTCAATAGGACACTCAAGCTTTATCTTGTCTAGCAACGAAGGGATTCTGACGAGGGAGGGCATCCATGCCTAGGGCAGTTGGTATCGACCTGGGAACCACGAACTCGGTGGTCGCCGTGCTTGAGGCCGGCGAGCCCGTGGTGGTTCCGAACGCCGAGGGGTCGCGGATCACGCCGTCCGTCGTGGGCTTCTCCAAGACCGGGGAGATCCTGGTCGGCGAGGTGGCCAAACGACAGGCCATCACGAACCCCGACCGCACCATCCGTTCGATCAAGCGACAGATGGGCCGAAAGGACCGGTCGCTCGACATCGACGGGAAGAAGTGGACGCCGCAGGAGATCTCGGCCCAGATCCTGGGCAAGTTGAAGCGGGACGCCGAGGCCTACCTCGGCGACAAGGTCACCCAGGCCGTCATCACCGTGCCGGCCTACTTCGACGACGCGCAGCGCCAGGCCACCAACGAGGCCGGCCAGATCGCCGGGCTCGAGGTGCTCCGCATCATCAACGAACCGACCGCGGCCGCGCTCGCCTACGGGCTCGACAAGTCCGGCCACGACCAGACCATCCTGGTGTTCGACCTGGGCGGCGGGACGTTCGACGTGTCACTGCTCGAGATCGGCGAGGGCGTGTTCGAGGTCAAGGCCACCAGCGGGAACACCCAGTTGGGTGGGGACGACTGGGACCAGCGGATCATCGATTGGCTGGTCACGCAGTTCAAGAACAGCAACGGCGTCGACCTGTCGAAGGACCGCATGGCCCTGCAGCGGCTGAAGGAGGCCGCGGAGAAGGCCAAGATCGAGCTGTCCCAGGTCCTCGAGACGACCATCAACCTCCCGTTCGTCACCGCCACCGCCGAGGGGCCGCTGCACCTGGAGATGAAGCTGACCCGTTCGGAGTTCGACCGGCTGACCTCGGACCTGGTGGACGCGTGCAAGGGCCCGTTCCAGCAGGCCGTCAAGGACTGGGGGCGCGACGTGTCGAAGATCGACCACGTCGTCCTGGTTGGCGGCTCGACCCGCATGCCCATGATCCAGGAGCTGGTGAAGGGGCTCACCGGAGGCAAGGAGCCCCACAAGGGGGTCAACCCCGACGAGGTCGTGGCGGTGGGCGCGGCCATCCAGGCCGGCGTCCTGAAGGGCGACGTGAAGGACATCCTGCTCCTCGACGTGACCCCGCTGTCTCTCGGAGTGGAGACCCAGGGCGGGATCTTCACCAAGATGATCGAACGCAACACGACCATCCCCACCAGGAAGACCGAGATCTTCACCACCGCCTCGGACAACCAGACCACGGTCGAGGTTCACGTGCTGCAGGGCGAGGCCGAGACGGTGTTCTCCCCGGGAGTCCGTTCGCTGGGCAAGTTCCACCTGGTGGGCATCCCGCCGGCGCCCCGCAACGTCCCGCAGATCGAGGTCTCCTTCGACATCGACGCGAACGGCATCGTGAACGTGTCGGCCAAGGACACGGCCACCGGCAAGGAGCAGGCCATGACCATCACCGGTGGGACCGCGCTGTCGAAGGAGGAGATCGACCGGATGCAGCGCGACGCCGAGGCCTTCGCCGCGGAGGACCACAAGCGGCGTGAGGCGGCCGAGGCCAGGAACACCGCCGACAACCTGACGTACCAGGTCGACCGGGCGCTGGTGGAGTACGGAGACAAGGTGCCGGCCGAGGAGCGCGAGGCGGTCACGACGGCCAACGACGAGCTGAAGGAGGCCCTGAAGGGCGAGGATCTCGACGCCATCAGGTCGAAGACCGACGCGTTGATGCAGGCCTTCCAGCGGATCGGCCAGGCGATGTACTCGCAGCAGCAGGCGGCAGCGGGCGGGCCGGCGGGGGCAGGCTCGGGCCCGGGCGACGCCGCCGGGACCGGCGGAGGGGATGGCTCCGCCGAGGGCGACGTCGTGGAAGGCGAGATCGTCGACGAGACCGGCACGGGCTCCTGAGGGTGGTGGCCCCATGACCGAGCGCGAGCGAGAGGACGAACGCGAACGGGAACGGCCGCGAGTCAAGGTGACCGACAAGCGGCGGGTGCGGGCCGACGGCGGCGAGGTCCAGGCCGAGACGAAGGCGGCCCAGCCGCCCGTGGTCGAGCCGGGAGGCGGGGCGGTGCCGGGCGCGGCCGAGGCGGTCCCGCCCGATGCGGCCGACCTGGAGGAGGCCCGGAAACGGGCCGAGGAGTACCGGGAGCACCTCCAGCGCCTGGCCGCCGAGTTCGACAACTACCGCAAGCGGGTCCTGAAGGAGCAGACCCGCGCGTTGGAGATGGCGTCGGAGCCGCTGGTTCGCCGCCTGCTGGAGGTGCTCGACGAGTTCGAGCTGGCCCTGATGCACGCGGAGCGGCGGCCGGACTTCGACCGGTTCCTGCACGGCGTAGAGCTGGTGTTCGCCAAGCTCACCGACATCCTGCGGAGCGAGGGGCTCGAACGGATCGAGGCGCTGGGCGAGCCGTTCGACCCCACCCTGCACGAGGCGCTCATGCAGTCGGGGGACGGTGAGGAGCCCGTGGTGGGTGATGTCCTGCGGCCCGGCTACACCCTGAAGGGCCGGGTCATCCGGCCGGCCGGGGTGAAGGTCGTGCGGAGGTAGGTTCGGGAGGCCGGGTTGGCGAACGGGGACATCAAGCGGGAATGGTTCGAGAGGGACTTCTACCAGGTGCTGGGCGTGCCCAAGAACGCCCCGGAGGGCGACGTCCGCAAGGCCTACCGGAAGCTCGCCCAGAAGTTCCACCCCGACGCCAACCCGGGAAGCAAGGAGGCGGAGGAGAGGTTCAAGCAGATCTCGGCCGCCTACGACGTCTTGGGGGACCCCGACAAGCGCAAGCAGTACGACCAGGTCCGGGAGATGGCCGCGTCGGGCTTCGGGGGCTTCGGCGGCTTCCCGGGACGCGGCGCCGGGGGGCGCGTTCGGGCCGAGGGGTTCCCGTTCGACCCGGAAGGGTTCGGCGACCTTGGCGACCTGGGCGACCTGTTCGGGGGGCTCTTCGGTGGGCGGGGCGGGCGCGGAGGACGGGGTCGCCGCTCGGCCGGCGCCGACCTCCAGACCGAGGCCCGGATCTCGTTCGAGGACGCCATCCGGGGCGTGACGATCCCGCTGCGGATCGACGGGCCGGCCACCTGCCCCACGTGCGGTGGCTCCGGGGCCGAACCCGGGACGAGCCCCGAGACGTGTCCCCAGTGCGGGGGCACCGGGGTGATGGCGCAGAACCAGGGGGTGTTCTCCTTCTCCCGGCCGTGCGGCCGGTGCGCCGGCGCCGGGAGGATCGTGACGACGCCCTGCCACACGTGCGGCGGCTCGGGGAGCGTCAGGCGGACCCGGGAGTTCTCCGTTCGTATCCCCGCGGGTGTGAAGGACGGCCAGCGCATCCGGGTGCCGGCCCGAGGCGAGCCGGGGACGGCGGGTTCGGCCCCGGGCGATCTGTTCGTGGTGGTGAGGGTGCAGACCCACCCGCTGTTCGGCCGAAAGGACGGCGACCTCACCCTGGAGCTGCCGGTGACGTTCACCGAAGCCGCCCTGGGGGCGAACGTCGAGGTGCCCACGCTGAACGGCCCGGTCACGCTGAAGGTCCCCGCCGGGACCGCCTCCGGGAGGACGTTCCGCATCCGGGGCAAGGGCGCTCCGAAGCCGAAGAAGGGCGGGAACGGCGACCTCCTGGTGACCGTTCGGGTGGAGGTCCCGACGAAGCTCTCCCGGGAGCAGAAGGAGCTGCTGCGGCGGCTCCAGTCGGTGGAGGGCGAGTCCCCGAGGAAGCGCCTGGGAGTGGAGGCCTGAGATGGACGAACGAGGGGACGCGGGAGCGCCGAGCCCGGCCGGCGGGGGCCGGGCCGAGGGCGACCGGGGCGTCTACATCATCAGCGTGGCCGCGGAGCTGGTGGGCGTGCACCCACAGACCCTCCGGATCTACGAGCGCAAGGGGCTGTTGAGGCCCTCCCGGACCGCCGGCAACACCAGGCGGTACTCCGAACGCGACATCGCCCGGCTCCAGACGATCCAGCGCCTCACCCAGGAGGGCGTGAACCTGGCCGGGGTCAAGATGATCGTCGAGATGGAGAACGAGCTCGACCGGATGCGCCAGCGGGTGCTGGCCCTCCGGGCCGAGATGGAGCGGGCGGAGGAGGGGCTCCGCCGGGTGGTCGAACGCATCCGGCGGGAGCACCGGGCCGAGATCGTCCCGGCCTCTGACGTGGACCGCCTTCGGCGGCGCCTTCGCGTTCCCGTCCGCGGCGGCGACGCGGCGCCGGCCCGGCGCCGCCCCATCGCGCTCGGCCCGGTCCAGCAGCGGCGCGGTCCCATCGCGGTGGGCCCGGGGAGCTGAGCCCCGTGGTTCGAATCCGGCCCTACCGTCCCGCCGACTTCGACGCCGTTCGAACCGGCCTGGCCCGGCCCGACGCCCTCGGTTCGTTCCCCCAGGGCGCGCAACCCCGTTCGGACCAGGACATTCGGCGGATGGTGGCGGCAGAGGGAGTGGGCCCGGTGGTTCGGTTCGCCATCGAGGTGGACGGCCGGGTCGTCGGCGAGGTGCAGTACTGGGGCGGGCCCGCCTCGTTCCTGCCGGAGGACTGCTACGGGCTCGGCGTGGCCATCTGGGACCCCGCGGACCGGGGAAAGGGCGCCGGGCGGGAGGCCCAGCGACGGCTGGTCGGCCTGCTCTTCGACGAGCTCGGGGCCCGGCGGGTCCAGGCGGGGACGAACCCGGCGAACGAGCCCGAGCGGCGGTGCCTCGCGTCGCTGGGATTCCGCGAGGAAGGCGTGCTCCGAGACTACTTCCCCGGCCGGGACGGCCTGGGAGACATGGCCATGTACGGATTGCTGAGACGGGACTGGGAGAGATCGACGTCACATGGACCTCAATAAGCTCACACTGAAATCGCAGGCGGCCCTGACGAACGCCCAGGAGCTGGCCCGGCAGAGGAACCACCAGTTGGTCGAGCCGGCCCACGTCCTGTTCGCGCTGCTTTCGGATCCCGAGGGCGTGGTGTACCCGCTGCTGCAGAAGCTGGGGCAATCCCCCAGGGGGCTGCGCGACCGGGTCGAGGAGCAGCTCGGCCGGATCCCGAAGGTCTACGGGTTCTCCGAGGAGCTGTACCTGTCGCAGGCGACCCGGCAGTTGCTCGACCGGGCGTTCACCGAGACGGCCCGGCTCACCGACGACTACGTCTCCACCGAGCACCTGCTGCTGGGGATGCTGGACGACGAGGGCGACGTCTCCCGGCTGCTCCAGGAGTCGGGCCTGAAGCGCGACGACGTCCTGGCGGCGCTGGCCGACATCAGGGGGCGGCAGCGGGTCACCGACCAGAACCCGGAGGAGAGGTTCCAGGTCCTGGAGCGGTACGGCCGGGACCTCACGGAGCTGGCCCGGCAGGGCAAGCTGGACCCGGTGATCGGCCGGGACGACGAGATCAGGAGGGTCATCCAGGTCCTCAGCCGCAGGACGAAGAACAACCCGGTGCTGATCGGCGAGCCCGGCGTGGGCAAGACCGCGCTGGCGGAGGGCCTGGCCCAGCGCGTCGTGGCGGGCGACGTCCCCGAGGGCCTGAAGGACAAGCGGGTGGTGGCCCTGGACATCGGGGCCCTGGTGGCGGGGTCGAAGTACCGCGGGGAGTTCGAGGAGCGGTTCAAGGCCGTGCTCCGCGAGATCGCCGAGAGCGAGGGACAGATCATCACCTTCATCGACGAGCTGCACACGGTGGTCGGAGCCGGCGCCGCCGAGGGCGCGGTGGACGCCGGCAACATGCTGAAGCCGATGCTGGCCCGGGGCGAGCTTCGGGCCATCGGGGCCACCACGCTCGAGGAGTACCGCAGGCACGTCGAGAAGGACCCGGCCTTGGAGCGGCGGTTCCAGCCGATCCTCGTGGAGGAGCCGTCCGTCGAGGACACCATCGCCATCCTCCGCGGGCTGAAGGAGAAGTACGAGGTGCACCACGGCGTTCGGATCCACGACGGCGCGCTCATCGCCGCGGCGCTGCTCAGCGATCGCTACGTCACCGGGAGGTTCGAACCCGACAAGGCCATCGACCTCATCGACGAGGCGGCGTCCCGGCTCCGCATCGAGATCGATTCGATGCCCACCGAGATCGACGAGGTGGAGCGGCGCATCAAGCAGCTCGAGATAGAACGGGCCGCCCTGAAGAAGGAGAGGGACCCGGCGTCGAGGGAACGGCTGGAGAGGCTCGAACAGGAGCTGGCCGACCTGCAGGAGCAGTCCTCCGCGATGAAGGCCCATTGGCAGCAGGAGAAGGACCACATCGACCGGATCCGGGCCCTGAAGTCGCAGATCGAGTCGGCCCACCGGGAGCTGGAGCTGGCCGAACGCGACAGCAACCTGGAGCGGGCGGCGGAGATCCGCCACGGCCGGCTGCCGCAGCTCGAACGGCGGCTGGCCGAGGAGAACGAGGCCCTGGCGGCGATCCAGGCCGGCGGCGCCATGCTGAAGGAGGAGGTCGACGAGGAGGACATCGCGGAGGTCGTGTCGAAATGGACCGGCATCCCGGTGGCCCGGCTCATGGAGGGCGAGGTCCAGAAGCTCGTCCACATGGAGGAGGGCCTGCACCAGCGGGTGATCGACCAGTCCGAAGCGGTCGCCGCGGTGTCGAACGCCATCCGGCGGGCCCGGGCGGGCCTGTCCGATCCCAACCGGCCCATCGGTTCGTTCATCTTTCTCGGACCGACCGGTGTGGGGAAGACCGAGCTGGCCAGGGCCCTGGCGGAGTTCCTGTTCGACGACGAACGGGCCATGGTCCGCATCGACATGAGCGAGTACCGGGAACGGCACACCGTCAGCAGGCTGATCGGCGCGCCCCCCGGCTACGTCGGCTACGAGGAGGGGGGCCAGCTCACCGAGGCCGTTCGGCGCCGCCCGTACAGCGTGGTCCTCTTGGACGAGATCGAGAAGGCCCACCAGGACGCGTTCAACGTGCTGCTGCAACTGTTGGACGACGGGAGGCTCACCGACGGCCAGGGCCGGACGGTCGACTTCAAGAACACGGTGGTGGTCATGACGTCGAACATCGGCTCGCAGTCCTTCTTTGCCACCGGCCTGTCGCCGGAGCGGCAGGAGGAGCGGGTGATGGACGAGGTCCGCCAGACGTTCCGCCCGGAGTTCCTCAACCGGGTCGACGAGATCATCGTGTTCCACCCGCTGGGCAAGGACGAGATCGCCGGGATCGTGGACATCCAGCTTCGCCTGCTGCGGCAGCGGCTGGCCGAACGCAAGCTCACGGTGACCCTCACGGATGCCGCTCGCGAGTACCTGGCGGTGAAGGGCTACGACTCGGCGTTCGGCGCCAGGCCCCTCAAGCGCCTGATCCGGCGGGAGGTCCAGGACGCCCTGGCCATGAGGCTGCTGTCGGGGCAGATCAAGGAGGGGGACGAAGTCGAGATCGACCGCGACGGCGAGGGCGAGGGCCTGGTGTTCCGGACCGAGGCGGCTCGGGTCGGCGCTTGAGCCTTGGTCGGGCTGCGAACCGCGAGAGCTCCTCGTCCTCTCCGGGCGGCTCGAGGAGAGTTCCGCGGACCGGCGCAACCAACGGCCTACGCCGGAAGTCTCACCCAAACCCGTCGAAGGGGGCGTTGCGGTATCACCCAGTGCGCGACTACTCTTTGCACAGTCAGTCCAGGGAGGACGCTGTGAAGCGAATCGTCATCACCGTCAGCGTGGCGGCCACCGCCGTCGTCATGGCCGCGTCGGCAGCGCTCGCCCAATACCCTCCGACCAGCGTGCCGCCGCACGACGAGCCGGGGGGCGGGACGCTTCCGTTCACCGGGGCGAACATCTCCTGGGGCCTGATCCTGGTCGTGGCCCTCGTCATCACCGGCGCCGTGCTCCTGTTCGCCGGGCGCCGCCGCGGCAGCAGGACGCAGTAGCTGAGCGAGGCCGCCGCGCCCGGCTCGCTCGTGGCCGAGCCGGACCGGACCCGGTCCTCCGCGGGGGGCGAACGGGTCCGATTCCTCCTCCGAGCGCTCGGTGTCTTCAGCGTGTCCTTCGCTGTGGTCCTGGCGGCGAACATCGCCTGGCTGCTGTGGGGAACCGGCATCTTCGTCACCTCGCACGCCCAGCAAGCGCTCCGACAGCAGCTCGTCGCGGAGATCGGCCATCCCCGGATCCCCTCGCCCGGCCCCAGCGGCCCCCCGGGGCACGTGAGATACCCCGTGCCCCGGGAAGGCCAGGCCGTGGGCATCCTGAAGATCCCCCGGCTCCGGCTGGACATGGTCATCGTGGAGGGGACGGGCACCGACGACCTGAAGAAGGGGCCGGGCCACTACCCAGGCACCGCGTTTCCCTGGGAGGCCCATGGCCGGGTGGCCATCGCCGGGCACCGAACCACCTACCTCCGGCCCTTCTGGTCCCTGGACCGGCTCAGCCCCGGCGACCCCATACGGATCCAGACCGAGTTCGGCACGTTCGTCTACCGGGTCGTCGAGAGCAGGGTGGTGCCGCCCGGGGCGCTCTGGGTGGCCCGCCAGACCAGGGCCCCCACGCTGGTCCTCACCACGTGCGACCCGCGATTCTCCGCGTCCCACCGGCTGGCGGTGTTCGCGGTTCGAACGTGATGGCCGGCCGCCCGCGGCATCCGCCGCCCACCCGGTCGCCGGTCCCGGCGGGCGGGCCGAAGCGTCTTCCCCGGGTTCGGGCCGTCCTGCGGTCCCGGTGGCCGAGGCGGGCCGTCCTGGCGGTGCTGCTCGTGGCGTTCGTCCTCAGCATCGCGTCGGCGGTGGCCGCCCTGGGCATGCGAGGCCATCTCGAGGCCGGGAAGAACGACCTCACCCAAGCCCAGTCGCTGCTGCTGGCGGGCAAGCTGGACCAGGCCGTCCAGGCGTTCGGCCGGGCCCGCGACGAGTTCTCCCGGGCGGGGCGGGAGCCGGGGGCGTTCGCCCTCCGGGCCGACGCGGTGGTCCCGGTGATGGGCCGAACCCCCGACGCCCTGCTCTCGCTGGTCCGGATCGGCCTCGACGTCTCAACCGCCGGAGGCGACCTGGCCCGCAGGGTGGCCGCGCTCCCCGGGGGGCTCTCGGCGCTGGGTCCGAAGGACGGCCGGATCCCGATCGAGACCATCGCGGCGCTGGCGCCGGCCATGCACCGGGCCCGGCTGACCCTGGACCGGGCCGAGGCCAAGGCCGAGCGGCTGCCCGGGTCCTGGCTGTTGCGGCCGGTGGCCGACGCCCGGGACACCCTTCGGGCCAAGCTGGCCAGGGCGGTGCCCCTGGCTCGCGCGGCCGACGCGCTGGCCCACCAGCTCCCGGCCTTCGCCGGGGCGAACGGGCCGGTCCGCTATTTCGTGGCCGCCCAGAACCTGGCCGAGGCCCGCGGCACCGGGGGGCTGATCGGGAACTTCGCCATCCTGACCATCGACCACGGGGTCATGTCGTTCGGCACGTTCGACGACACCGGGACCCTGCGGAACCTGCCCGTGTCCGAGGCCCCGGCGCCGAACCCCCTCTACGACGTGTGGGGCGGCGGGGGATTCTGGCTCAGCCTGAACATGACCCCCGACGCGCCCACCTCGGCCGGGATGATCGAGTCCCTGTACCGGCGCGTCCGGGGGCAGCCGCTGGACGGGACCATCTTCGTCGACCTCGATGCCCTGGCCGGCATGCTGGAGGTGACCGGCCCCGTCCACGTCCCCCAACTCCACCAGACGCTGACGGCCGGCAACGTGGTGGGGTTCGTTGCCAGCGCGGGCTACCTGGCGCTGAAGCACGACCCGTTCACGCTCGGTCCCCGGCTGGCGAGCGAGGCGGTGCTGCACCGGTTCTTCTCGGGCGGCGATCCGGAGAGCTCCATCCGGGCCCTGGTGGGAGCGGCCGCGGGGGGACACATCCTGCTGCACTCGGTGCATCCCGGGGTGGAGGCCGCCTTCCGAGAGGCCGGCGTGTCGGGCGACTTCGGGGCCGGGACGAGCGCTCCGAACACCGCCGAGCCCGGCTCCCCCGGCGACTTCTTCGGCGTGGTCACCGACAACGCCGTTCCGAACAAGGTGGACTACTACGTCCGGCGGAGCATCAGCTATGACGTGCGGCTCGAGGCGGGGGGAGCCGCCCAGGTCCGGGCCACCGTCGCCTTCGCCAACTCCGCTCCGCCCGGCCACCCCAGCTATGCCCTCGGCACGGGCGCCGGCACCGGGCTCGAGCCCGGTGAGCTCCGTTCGTGGACCGCCTTCTACTGCCCGTCGGACTGCCGGCTTGCCTCCGCCACCGAGGCCGGGAGGCCCATCGCCATCCCGTACTACCGGGACCTCGGGCTGTCCATGTACGGCGGCTTCGTGGAGGTGAAAGCGGGGCAGACGAACGCCGTCGGGCTCACCCTGGATCGCCCCGGCGGGTGGCTGGGCGACGTGGCGGCCGGCGCCTATCGCCTCCGGCTCCAGGGCCAGCCCACGATCAGGCCGACCTCGGTGAGGCTGGTCGTCCACGCCCCGCCCGGGATGCACATCACGTGGACGAACGCGCCCATGGACGTCGGCGGCGGCCGGGCCGTCTGGCACGGGGTGCTGGGGCCTCGTTCGGACTTCGAGATCCGCTTCGGCAAGTCCGCCCTGCCGGCGGTCTGGTCGAGGATCGTCCACTTCCTGGGCTCGCCCGCGATCCACCTGTAGGGGGCACCGGCGAGGCGTCGTTTCCTGCGGCCGGTTCGTTCGCCATACTGTCGGTCGATGCAGATCCTGGTGTTCGTCCTCATCGCGGCCCTGGTCGGGCTGGGCATCTGGTACTCGTACTACCGAAAGAGGCAGCGGCGCCTCGATCTGGCCACGTTCGCCAGGCAGTACCAGTTGGAGTACTCGCAGGTCGACGGGGTCGGGCTGATCGGCTACCCCTTCCACCTGTTCTCCCGGGGCGACGGACGCGGCTGCGAGAACCTCCTGGAGGGCCAGTGGCAGGGTCTTCCGATGCGGGAGGCCGACTACTGGTACTACGACGAGTCATCGGACTCGGAGGGCCGCAGGACGAAGTCCTATCACTACTTCTCGGTGGTGGTGGCCGACCTGGGCGTGCAGTGTCCCTCGGCCGTCTCCATCGAGAAGGAGAACCTCATGACGCGGCTGGCCGACCACGTCGGCCTGCACGACATCGAGTTCGAGTCCGAGCAGTTCAACCGGGAGTTCAACGTGAAGTCGAAGGACCGGGAGTTCACGTTCAAGCTGGTGGACGACCGGATGATGCAGTGGCTGCTGGAGACGGGCGGGAGCTTCGGGTTCGAGGTGGCCGGCCCCTGGCTGCTGGTCTACTGCAAGCGCCTCCAGCCCATGGCCCTGGTCCCGCTATTCGGCACGGCCAAGGGATTCACCGACCACCTGCCCCGGCTGGTTCGAACCGAGTACGGCCAGGCCGGTCCGGGCAGCCAGGCCGGTTCGGCCGAGACAGAGAGGAGTCCGTCGTGATCGTCGTCATCGTGGTGATCGCCGTGGTCGTGCTGATCGGCCTCGGGCTGGTGGTGTCCTACAACAGGTTCGTCTCCCAGCGCAACCAGGTGCGGAGCTCGTTCGCCAACATCGACACCGAGTTGAAGCGGCGGTACGACCTGATCCCGAACCTGGTGGAGACGGTCAAGGGCTACGCGGCCCACGAGCGGGAGGTGTTCGAGGAGGTGGCCCGAACCCGCTCGGCCGCCGCGGCCACCAGCGGCCAGTCGCCCGCTGCCCAGGCCGCCGCCGAGGGGCCCTTCGTGCAGGCACTGGGCCGGCTGTTCGCCGTGGCCGAGAACTACCCCGAGCTGAAGGCGAACCAGAACTTCCTGTCGCTGCAGGCCGAGCTGGCGAACACGGAAGACCGCATCCAGGCCGCCCGGCGCTTCTACAACTCGAACGTCCAGGACTACAACCGGCGGGTCCAGTCGTTCCCCTCGGCGCTGATCGCGAGCTCCTTCGGGTTCAAGGAGGAGGAGTTCTTCGAGATCCCGGAGGCCGAACGGGCCGTCGTGGCGCAGGCCCCCCGGGTGGACTTCGGCGCGACCGGCGGCGGGGCCGCGGCGCCCGCGCCCACCCCGCCGGCACCGGCGGGGCCCGACGCAGGGATTGGGGGACCCTCCTCGTAGGGCCGTCCACACCACGGCATGGCTCAGGCCTACCGGGACCGGTTTGTGCGACCGCTCGGGCGGTGGGTACGCTCTGGATTCGCGCCGTCCAGCGTCCGAAGGAGGTCGGTCCCGATGCTCGACCGGTTCACGTGGTTCAGGCAGTCGGCATTCCGCTACGACGGGGACGGCTTCACCATCTACATCGATCCGTGGGGGGTGACCGACCCGCGTCCGGCCGACGCCATCTTCATCACCCACGCCCACTCCGACCACTTCTCCACCGAGGACCTCGAGAAGGTTCGAACGGACGGCACGAAGATCTTCGCCCCGCAGGACGTGGCGAACGAGCTCTCGGGCGACGTGGTGCCCGTGCAGCCCGGCGACTCGGTGCAGGTCGGCTCGATCACCGGGCATGCCGTCCATGCCTACAACACGGCCGAGGAGCGCCTGGAGATGCATCCGAAGTCGAACAAGTGGGTCGGGTACGTGTTGTCCCTGGGCGGCACCGACCACTACCACGCCGGCGACACCGACCATGCGCCCGAGCTCGACGAGGTCCGAGCCGCGGTGGCGTTCGTCCCCATCGGTGGCACCTACACCATGGATGCGGCCGAGGCGGCGGGGCTCGTGAGGTCGATCGGCCCGGAGGTGGCCGTGCCGATGCACTACGGGTTCGTGGTGGGTTCGCCCTCGGACGCCGAACGCTTCGCCAAGGAGTGCGACCCCATCCGCGTGGAGACGCTCACCCCGACGAACCCGTTCGAACAGGAGTAGACCCGGCCTTCAGCGCTGCCCGACGACGTAGCGGTCGGCCGTGGTCGTCCGGAGCAACTGGAGATGGCGGGCGGCCCGGCGGAACGCCGCCGAGCGCTCGCTCCCGAGCGTGGGGCTGCCGGCCCGTTCGATCTCCCGGTGCAGGACCTCGATCATGACCCGGAGCAGGGACGGGTCGGCGGGCGGGTCGGGAAGGGGCTCGACGTGGGGATTCCAGGCCAGCCACGGTGCCACCCGGATCCAGAAGGTGGCGATGCGATCCCGAAGCACCGATGCCCCGGGAACCTTCGCCGCGGTCCACCACTGCTCCCGGAGCTCGCCCCGAACCACCTCGGGCATCCAGTGGCGCAGCACGCCGGCGGCGATCCACACCCTGTGGCTCCACTCCTCCAGCTCGTCCAGGTAACGCAGCAGGTGCCACGCGTCCGGGGGGGCGGGCTGCGGTGAGCCAGCGATCACAGCGAGAGATTGGCGCCGGCCCTTTCGGCCCCATGGCCAGAGCCGCCTCGGGGCGACGGGCCGCCGGTCGCCGGATGTGAGCAGAACCTGCTGCGGAGCTTCCTGTTGCTTCATATGGGCCTCCGTACGGGCTCGGAGAGCCGTGCTTCAGACTAGTAGCTTAGAACTAGTTACCCCGCCGTCGCAAGTGGGCGGAGCCCGGAAGTGCGACAAATTTCGGCCGCCGTGGCGGGACGGGCTTTCGTCCCGGGGCCGAAGTTGGAACAATGGCGGCCCGGCCGGACCGGTCCCGAGTGTCCCTCCCAAAGGAAGGAGCCCACGACAATGGCCGTCATCAAGACGATCGACCTGGTCGGTGTGTCCACGGACTCCTGGCGCGACGCCGCCGCCCAGGCCCTGGCCGAGGCGGCCAAGACCCTCCGCGGCATCGAGGGGATGGACATCCTCGAGACCAGCGCCGAGGTCCAGGGCGACCGGATCAAGGAGTACCACACCCACGTTCGGATCCGATTCCGCATCGAACGCTGAGCGGCATGAGCGGGCCGCCGGGAACCTCCGGGTAGAATCGGCCCCGTGCCGCTCACCATCCTGGTCGGGGCCCAGTGGGGTGACGAGGGCAAGGGGAAGGCCACCGACCTCATGGCCGGGAGGTCCGACCTGGTGGTCCGGTGCCAGGGCGGGACGAACGCCGGGCACACCATCCTGGCCGGCGGCCAGCTCCTGAAGCTTCGGCTGGTCCCCTCGGGCATCCTCTATCCGAACGTCACGCCGGTCATCGCCGACGGGGTGGTGATCGATCCGACGGTCCTGCTCGAGGAGATGGACGCCCTGGCCGCTCGGGGCATCGACGTCTCCCGGGTGGCGGTCTCCGGCAACGCCCACCTGATCATGCCGTACCACCGGGAGCTGGACCGGGTCACCGAACGCTTCCTGGGCAAGCACGCCTTGGGTACGACCAAGCGCGGGATCGGCCCGGCCTACGCGGACAAGGCGGCCCGGCTGGGCCTGCGGGTCCAGGACCTCACCGACGAGCGCATCTTCCGGGAGAAGCTCGACGTGGCCATCAAGGAGAAGAACCTCGTCCTGTCGCGCGTGTACAACCGGCTGCCCCTGGACCCGGGAGAGATCGCCCGGGAATACCTGGCCATGGGCGAACGGCTGGCCCCCCACATCGCCGACACCTCGGCCCTGCTGTACCGGTCGCTGCGAGAGGGCAGGCGGGTCCTGCTCGAAGGCGCCCAGGGAACACTGCTCGACCTCGATCGCGGCACCTACCCGTTCGTCACGTCGTCGAGCTGCGTGTCCGCCGGCGTCCTGGCCGGGGCCGGGCTCGGTCCGACGGAGGTGGGCCGGGTGGTTGGGGTGACCAAGGCCTACGTGACCCGGGTGGGCGCGGGGCCGTTCCCCACCGAGGACACAGGGCCGGCCGGCCGGCACATGGGCGAGGTCGGCCACGAGTTCGGCACGGTCACCGGACGGCCCCGGCGGTGCGGCTGGCTCGACGCGGTGCTGCTCCGCTACGCGGTCAGGGTGAACGGCCTGACCGAGCTGTTCGTCACCAAGCTCGACGTGCTCTCGGGACTGCCCGAGCTCCGGATCTGCACGGCCTATCGCCACGAGGGCCGCCTCTACGAGGACTTCCCGCCCCACCAGACGATCTTCCACAGGGCCGAGCCGGTGTACGAGGAGATCGAAGGCTGGACGGAGGACCTCTCCGGGGCCCGCTCGCCCGACGACCTTCCCGGGGCGGCCCGCAAGTACGTCGACCGGATCGCCGACCTGGCCGGCGTGCCGGTGCGGACGCTCTCGGTCGGGCCGTCGCGCGAGCAGACGCTCGGCCTCGACGAGGGCTCTGTGGTCGGCGACGCGGCCGGGGAGGGCTGAGGCCTGCGGGTCCTGGTGGTGGGAGGCGGGGGCCGGGAGCACGCCCTGTGCTCGGCCCTGGCGAGGAGCCCGTCGGTGGAGAAGCTGTTCGCCGCGCCGGGCAACGCCGGGATCGAGGAGCTGGCGCGATGCGTTCCGCTGGCCGCGACGGACCTGGACGGGCTGGTCGTCCTGGTCGAGGACGAACGGATCGACCTCACGGTGATCGGTCCGGAGGGGCCCCTGGTGGCCGGCCTGGCCGACCGGCTCCGGGAGCGGGGCCGCCTGGCGTTCGGGCCCGGCGCGGCGGGCGCCCGGATCGAGGGATCGAAGGCCTGGGCCCGAGGCCTCTGCGAGCGGCACGGCATCCCGGCTCCCCGGTACGGGGAGTTCGACGCGGTGGAGCCCGCGCTGGCGCACCTGCGGTCGACCGACGGGCCGTTCGTGGTGAAGGCCGACGGCCTGGCCGCCGGGAAGGGCGTCACGGTGACGGAGGATTTGCCCGAGGCCGAACGGGCCGTTCGGCAGGCGCTGGTGGATGGCCTGTTCGGCGAGGCCGGCCGCAGGGTGGTGATCGAGGAGCACCTGGACGGCGTGGAGGTCTCGGCGCTGGCCCTGGTGGACGGGCCCCACGTCCGGCCGCTGGCCCTGGCCCATGACTTCAAGCGGGCCTTCGACGGCGACGTCGGGCCGAACACCGGCGGGATGGGCGCCTACAGCCCGCTGCCGTTCGTGGACGCGGCCACGGCGGCGCGGATCCGGGAGGACGTGCTGCTGGCCACGGCTGGGGCCCTGCAGGCTGAAGGCGTGCCGTACCGGGGGGTCCTCTACGCGGGGCTGATGCTCACCGTGGAGGGACCGAAGGTGCTGGAGTTCAACTGCCGGTTCGGCGATCCCGAGACCCAGGTGATCCTGCCACGGCTCCGGTCCGACCTGGCCGAGCTGCTGGCCGCCTGCGCCGATGGGGAGATGGGGCCGGGGGACCTCGAATGGGCGGCCCAGGCGTGCGTGGGGGTGGTCGCGGCGTCCGAGGGCTACCCGGGGGCGGTGACCACCGGGCTCCCCATCGAGGGGCTGGCCGAGGCCGCCGCCCTGGAAGGTGTGGAGGTGTTCCACTCCGGGACGGCCCGGCGGGACGGTAGAGTGGTCACCGCGGGAGGAAGGGTGCTCACCGTGAGCGCGCTCGGCTCGAACCTGGACGAGGCCCGGTCCCGGGCGTACGCGGCGATGGACGTGGTTTCGTTCGACCGGAAGCGGTGCCGAAGGGATATCGCCGCCGGCATCCCGCAGGGAGTGGCATGATCGAGGAGCTGGAGGCCGTCCAGCGGTGGGGCGAGGAGCCCCCGGCCGTGGGGATCCTGGTCGGGTCGGCTTCGGACCTCCCGATCATGCAGCAGGCCACGGCCATCCTCGAGCGCTTCCAGATCCCCCACGAGATCCGCGTGGTTTCGGCCCACCGCAACCCGGACACGGTCGACGAGTATGCCCGAACCGCCGAGGAGCGTGGCCTGGTCTGCGTGATCTGCGGGGCGGGTATGGCGAACCACCTGGCGGGCGCGGTGGCGGCCCGGACGCCCCTGCCGGTGATCGGGGTGCCCCTGTCGGGTTCGAAGCTCGGCGGGGTGGACGCCCTGTACTCGACGGTGCAGATGCCCCGAGGCGTGCCGGTGGCGACCGTGGCCATCGACGGCGCGGTCAACGCGGCCATCCTGGCCGCCCAGATCCTGGCGGTTCGCGACGGGGACGTCCGGCACCGGCTGTACGAGTTCAAGGACTCGCTGGCCGAGGGGTTCCGAGCATGATCCCGCGCTACACGCTCCCGGAGATGGCGGCCGTGTGGTCCGAGGAGCGCAAGCTCGAACACTGGCTCCGCATCGAGCTGCTGGCCTGCGAGGGCTGGGCCAGGCTCGGCCGGATCCCGCCGGAGGACTTGGCCGCGATCCGCTCGCGCGCCGTTGCGCCCACCCCGGAGCGGGTGGCCGAGATCGAGCGCGTGACGAACCACGACGTGGCGGCGTTCGTCCAGGCGGCCACGGAACCCATCGGGCCGGCCGGGCGATGGATCCACTTCGGGCTGACGTCGAGCGACCTGGCTGACTCGGCGCTGGCCCTGCAGATGCGGGAGGCCTCCGACCTCGTGCTGGCGAAGCTGGAAGGTCTCCTGGCGGTGGTGAAACGGCGGGCCCTGGAGCACCGCGACACCCTGTGCATCGGGCGGACCCACGGCGTCCACGCCGAACCCACCACGTTCGGCCACAAGCTGGCACTGTGGGCGTTCGAGCTGGACCGGGACCGGGACCGCCTGCGGCGGGCCCGTGACGTGTCGTCGGTGGGGAAGCTCTCCGGGGTGGTCGGGACGTACTCGCAGATCGACCCCTCTGTCGAGGAGTACGTGTGCGCCCGGCTGGGACTGCGGCCGGCCGAGGCGGCCAGCCAGGTGGTGCAGCGCGACGTGCACGCGGAGTTCGTATGGGCCCTGGCGGCGACCGCGGCCACGCTGGAGAAGATCGGGCTGGAGATCAGGCACCTGGCCCGAACCGAGGTCCGGGAGGTCCAGGAGCCGTTCGGTTCGGGGCAGAAGGGCTCCAGCGCCATGCCCCACAAGCGCAACCCCGTTCTGTCGGAGCGGCTGTGCGGCCTGGCCCGGGTGGTCCGGGCGAACCTCCAGGCGGCCCTGGAGGACGTGGCCCTGTGGCACGAGCGCGACATCTCGCACTCCAGCGTGGAGCGGGTGATCCTCCCCGACTCCTCGGTCGCCGTGGACTACATGCTGCACCTGGCCGTGGGGCTGGCAGACGGCCTGCTGGTCTTCCCCGAGCGGATGCGTTCGAACCTGGAGTCGACCGGCGGCCTGTTCTTCTCCCAGCGGGTCCTGCTGGAGCTGGTGGACCGGGGCCTGTCTCGCGACGAGGCCTACGGGGTGGTGCAACGGGCCGCCGCCGAGGTCTGGGAGCACGGCGGCCGCTTCCGGGAGGTCGCGTGGAGAGAGATCGAACCCCGGGGCGTGATCTCGGAGGAGGAGTTCTGGGGGCTGTTCGATCTCCGGCCGTTCACCGAGCACCTCGACGGGGTGTTCGCCCGGCTGGAGAAGCTCGACGTTTCCGACGACGCAGCCGTGCCCGAGTCCGACCCTTCCCCCGGCTCGGCCGAGGGGAGGGGTGGATGAGGCTGGCTGACCTTCACGCGCAGGGCAAGGTCAGGGACATCTACGAGGCGGGCGACCGGCTCCTCATGGTCGCCACGGATCGCATCTCGGCGTTCGACGCTGTGCTGCCCACGGCCATCCCGGGCAAGGGCCAGGTGCTGACGGGGCTGACCCTTCACTGGCTGTCGCTGACGGCGGACCTGGTGGGGAACCACCTGCTGACCGCTTCCGTCGCGGAATTCCCGGAGCCGTTCGCCGCGTCTGCCGAGGAGCTGGCGGGGCGGGCCATGCTGGTCCGCCGGGCCGAGATGGTCCCGATCGAATGCGTGGCCCGGGGCTATCTGTCGGGCAGCGGGTGGAAGGAGTACCGGCAGAGCGGGAGCGTGTGCGGCATCCCCCTGCCGCTGGGGCTGGTGGAGTCCGAACGCCTCCCCGAGCCCATCTTCACACCCGCCACGAAGGCGGCCACCGGGCACGACGAGAACATCTCGCTGGAAAGGGCGGCCGATCTCGTGGGGCGAGGCCTGGCCGAGAGGCTGAAGGAGCAGACCCTCTCGCTCTATGAGTTCGCCGCGGGGCATGCGATGGAGCGAGGGATCATCGTGGCCGACACGAAGTTCGAGTTCGGCTTCGCCGACGGCGAGCTGATCCTGTGCGACGAGGTGCTGACCCCGGACTCCTCCCGGTTCTGGCCTGCCGACGGGTTCGAACCGGGACACGGGCAGCCGTCGTTCGACAAGCAGTACGTCCGGGACTGGCTGGACGCGAGCGGGTGGGACCACGAACCCCCGGCGCCGGAGCTTCCCGTGGACGTGGTCGGGCAGACCGTGGCCCGGTACCGGGAGGCCTACGAACGCCTGACCGGCGAGTCGTTCGACGCCTACCTGACCCGCATGGGAGCCGCGCCGTGAGGTTCCACGTTCGGCTGCTCGTATCGCTGAAGGAGGGCCTGCTGGACCCGCAGGGCAAGGCCGTCGAGAGCGCGCTCCCCGCCCTGGGGTGGGACAACGTCGGGAGCGTCGGTGTCGGCAAGTACCTTCGTCTGGACGTCGAGGCCGAGAGCGAGGAGGTCGCGCGGAAGCAGGTCCAGCAGATGGCCGAACGGTTCCTGGCGAAGGAAAATGAAGCGGAGGGCGCGGCCGCGGAGGCGGAGGTGAACCCGTGAAGCCTCGGGTGGGAGTGGTGACGTTCCCCGGCTCCCTGGACGACCGCGACGCGGTGCGGGCGGTGGCGCTCATGGGCGGCGAACCCGTGCCCGTCTGGCACGCCGACGCCGGCCTCGGCGGCGCCGACGCCGTCATCCTGCCCGGGGGTTTCTCCTACGGGGATTACCTCCGCACGGGCGCCATCGCCCGGTTCGCCCGGGTCATGGACGCCGTGCGCGAGTTCGCCGACGCCGGCGGCCCGGTGCTGGGCGTGTGCAACGGGTTCCAGATCCTGTGCGAGGCCGGGCTGCTCCCGGGCGCCCTGATCCGGAACCGTTCGCTGTCCTACGTGTGCCGGTGGGTGAGCATCCGCTCGGAGGCGACCGACGAGGTCCTGCAGGTCCCCATCAAGCACGGCGAGGGGCAGTTCGCCGCGCCGATCGACGACCTCCTGCGGATCGAGGCCGAGGGGCTGGTGGCCTTCCGGTACTGCTCGCCGGAGGGCCTGGTCGACGATGACTTCAACCCGAACGGCAGCGCCCACGGCATCGCGGGCATCCGGAACGCCGCCGGCAACGTGCTGGGCATGATGCCGCACCCAGAGCACGCCGTGGACCCCGACCTGGGGCCCACCGGCGGCCAGCACGTGTTCGAATGGCTGCTCGCCGCCGCCGGGGCGAGGGTCCCCACGCCGTGAACACCACGGAGGATGCTCCTCTGTTGAACCTCACCGCCGAGGAACCGCGCCACCGGGCCCTGGCCCTCACCGACGACGAGTACCGGGCCATCGTCGAACGCCTGGGCCGGGAGCCGAACGATCCTGAGCTGGCCATGTTCGCCGCGATGTGGTCGGAGCACTGTTCGTACAAGTCCAGCAGAGTCCACCTCAGGACGCTGCCCACGACGGGCGAGCATGTCCTGGTCGGCCCGGGCGAGGACGCCGGGGTGGTAGCCCTCGGCGACGGCGTGGCCTGCGTGTTCAAGATGGAGTCGCACTCGCACCCCAGCGCGGTGGAGCCGTTCCAGGGCGCCGCCACCGGCGTGGGCGGGATCGTGCGGGACGTGCTGTCGATGGGGGCCAGGCCCGTGGCGCTGCTCGACCCCCTGCGGTTCGGCCCACTGGACGACCCGCGCAACCGCTACCTGTTCTCCGGAGTCGTGGCCGGCATCGGCCAGTACGGCAACTCCATCGGGGTTCCCACGGTGGGGGGCGAGGTGCGGTTCGCCCCCTGCCACGGGCCGAACCCCACGGTCAACGTGATGTGCCTGGGGTTCGCTCCCGCCGAGCGGCTCCTGCGGGGCAAGCCCGGGCGCGAGGGCAGCGTGCTGCTCCTGATCGGTGCCTCCACCGGCCGCGACGGGATCGGGGGCGTCTCGGTGCTGGCGTCGCGGACGCTGGAGGACGACGCCCACGGCTCGAGGCCCAGCGTGCAGATCGGCGATCCCTTCTCCGAGAAGCTCCTGATCGAGGCCTGCCTCGAGATGGCCGAACGGGGGCTCCTGGAGGGCCTGCAGGACCTGGGCGGGGCCGGCCTCACCTGCGCCGTCTCGGAGTCCGCGGCCCGGGCGGGCCTCGGGGCGGAGCTGGACCTCGACGCCGTGCCCCAGCGCGAGCCCCGCATGGAGGCGTTCGAGATCCTGACCTCGGAGTCGCAGGAACGGATGCTGGCGATCGTCCGGGCGGAGGCGGTGGAGGCCGCCCGGGAGGTCTGCATGCGGTGGGGCCTGGACGCCTCGGAGGTGGGCACCCTGCACACCGGTGGGGAGCTTCGGGTCTCCCACCGGGGCCGAACAGTCGCCGCCGTCCCCGCGGCGGCCCTGGCCGATGAGGGCCCCGAGTACCGCCGACCCATGGAGCGTCCCCGGTGGCTGGCCCGGATCCGGGAGGACGACCCGGCCCGCCAGGATCTCCCCGTGTCCGTGGAGGAGGCGTTCGTCGCGGTGTTCGGCTCTCCCGACGTGGCCTCCAAGCGGTGGGTGTTCGAACAGTACGACTGGCTGGTGCAGGGCCAGACCGTGCAGGGCCCAGGCGCCGACGCCGCGGTGATCCGCCTGGAGGGTTCGCTGAAGGCCGTGGCCGTGGCCACCGACGGCAACGGCCGGTACGGCTCTCTGGACCCGTACCTCGGCGGTGCCCTCGCCGTGGCCGAGGCCGCCCGCAACGTGGCGTCCGTGGGCGCGAAGCCGATCGGCATGACGAACTGCCTGAACTTCGGCAACCCCGAACGCCCCGAGGTCATGTGGGCGTTCGCCGAAGCGGTGCGGGGGATGGGCGACGCGGCGGCGGCGCTGGGCACCCCGGTCACCGGCGGCAACGTCTCGTTCTACAACGAGTCCGGCGACTCGGCGGTCTACCCAACGCCGGTGGTGGGGGTGGTCGGCCTGCTCCAGGACTACCGCCTTGCCATGCGTCCCGGCTTCACCGAGGCCGGCCTGCCCATCTACCTCCTGGGCGAGACCCGGCCGGAGCTGGGGGGGAGCCAGGCCGCCGACGTGCTGTTCGGCAAGGTCAGCGGCAGGCCGCCCGCCTTGGATATGGAGGCCGAGGCCCGGCTCCACGCGGTCCTGCGCCGGCTGGCCCAGGCCGACGCGGTGGGTTCGTGCCACGACCTCTCCGACGGCGGCTTGGCCGTCGCCCTGGCCGAGTGCGCCATCGCCGGCGGGGTGGGCTTCCACGTCTCGCTGCTGGTGAGCGACATGCTCCCCTGGGTGGCCCTGTTCTCCGAGTCCGCCTCCCGCGCCGTGGTCACCGCCAAGCGGGGGAGATGGCAGGAGGTCGAATCCACCGCCCATGCCGCTGGCGTCCCCGTCGCCCGCCTGGGCATGACCGGCGGGAGCCGCATCGCCGTCCACGACCTGTTCGAGATCGAGCTCCCCGACGCGCTGGTGATCCACGAGGGCGCCATCCCCCGGCTCATGGCTCCCGGGCGGGTCGGGGGTGACTGATACGATCGATCCGACCGTGGCAGCCGAGAGCCCGAAGGAAGCGTGCGGCCTGTTCGGGGTGTGGGCCCCCGGCGAGGACGTGGCCAGGCTGACCTTCTTCGGCCTGTTCTCCCTGCAGCACCGGGGGCAGGAGTCCGCCGGCATGGCCGTGGCCGACGGGGACCGCATCGAGGTCTTCCGGGAGCTCGGCCTGGTCTCGCAGGTCTTCAACGAGTCGACCCTCTCGTCCCTCCAGGGCCATCTGTGCGTGGGACACACCCGCTACTCCACGACCGGCTCGACCACGTGGGAGAACGCCCAGCCCACGTTCAAGACGGACGGCCGCCGGGGGCTGGCCATCGCCCACAACGGCAACCTGGTGAACACAGGGGAGCTGGCCCGCCGGGCCGGGCGGCGAGGACGCTCGACCACCGACACCAACCTGGTGGCCGAGCTGCTGTCCCGTCACCTCGACCACGGTCTGGAGGAGGCCGCCATGCGCGTGCTCCCGCAACTGGAGGGGGCGTATTCGTTCCTCCTGTGCGACGAACGCACCCTGTTCGCCGCGCGCGACCCGCATGGCGTCCGGCCCCTCGCGATAGGCCGCCTGCCGAACGCGGGCGGCTGGTGCGTGGCCTCCGAGACGTGCGCCCTCGACGTGGTGGGCGCCACCTACATCCGCGAGGTCCAGCCGGGCGAGCTGGTCTCCATCGACGAACGGGGCCTCCGGTCGCGCCGGTTCGACGAGCTGGCCACGCCGAAGCTCTGCCTGTTCGAGTTCGTCTACCTGAGCCGCCCCGACTCGCGCCTGTACGGCCGCAGCTTGCACGAGGCCCGCCGCGAGATGGGCCGCCGCCTGGCCCGGGAGGCACCGGCCCGGGCCGACCTGGTGATCCCCATCCCCGACACCGGGCACTCGGCCGCGCAGGGCTACGCCGAGGCCAGCGGGATCCCCTACGGCGAGGGCCTGATGAAGAACCGCTACATCGGGCGGACGTTCATCGAACCCACCCCCGCCCTGCGGGCCCGGGGCGTGAGGCTCAAGCTGAACCCGCTGCCCGACGCGGTGGGTGGCAAGCGGCTGGCGGTGGTGGACGACTCGATCGTCCGGGGCACCACCACCCGCCAGATCGTGCAGACGCTCCGCGACGCCGGCGCGGCCGAGGTCCACCTGCGCATCGTCAGCCCGCCCATCCGGTGGCCCTGCTTCTACGGGATCGACATGTCCACCCGGGAGGAGCTTGTGGCGGCCCACACCGACGTGGACGGGGTGCGCGAGCTGGTGGGGGCCGACTCGCTGGACTACCTGTCGCTGGAGTCCCTGGTGGCCGCCACGGAGTCGCCGCGGGGGGCGTTCTGCCGGGCCTGCTTCGACGGGCACTACCCGATCCCGCTGCCCGAGGCCGAACCGACCAAGTTCGCCCTCGAGTCGCGGTGACCGAGCCCGAACCCGAGGACCCCGCGGCCGCGGCCGTGGCTCCGGCGAACGGGGGCCGCGCCGCCTATCGAACCTCCGGGGTCGACGTCGAGGCCGGGTACCGCGCGGTCGAGCTGATCCGGGACGTCGCCGCTCGCCGTGGTGCCGGCCGGGGCGAGGTGGTGGCGGGGATCGGCGGGTTCGCCGGGCTGGTCGCCCTGGACGACCACCGCCTCCTGGCGGCCGCCACCGACGGGGTGGGCACGAAGCTCGAGGTGGCCAGGCTCATGGGCCGGCTCGACACGGTCGGCATCGACCTGGTGGCCATGTCCGCCAACGACGTCGCGTGCACCGGAGCCGAGCCGCTGTTCTTCCTGGACTACCTGGCGATGGGTCGGGTGGTCCCCGAGGACGTCGCGGCCATCGTGTCCGGTGTGGCCGAGGGCTGCCGCCGGGCCGGGTGCGCCCTCCTGGGCGGCGAGACCGCGGAGCACCCCGGGGTGATGGAGCCGGGGGAGTTCGACCTGGCCGGCTTCTGCGTGGGTGTTGTCGAACGCGACCGCGTGCTGGACCCCTCCACCGTCCACCCCGGGGACGCCTTGGTGGGCTTTCGATCCACCGGTCTGCACTCGAACGGGTTCAGCCTGGTTCGGCGGGTGCTCCTCGCCGACCCCTCGGAGCTTCACCGGTACCGCCCGGAGCTGGCCCGAACCCTGGGCGAGGAGCTCCTCGAGCCCACCGCCATCTACGTCCGGCCGCTGCTGGAGCTGGCCCGGGCCGGGCTCGCTCGGTCCGCGGCCCATGTGACCGGAGGCGGTTTGTACGAGAATGTTCCGAGAGCGGTCGGTGGGGGACTGGGCGCCGAGATCCACATGGAAGCCTGGACTCCCCAGCCGATCTTCGGCATAGTGGGTTCTGCCGCCGGCCTGGATCCCGGCGAATTGCTCGGGGTCCTGAACGGCGGGCTCGGGATGGTGGTGGTGGTGCCGCCGGACCGGGTGGACGAAGCCCTGGAGCGAGCCCGGGCCGCGGGCGCCGACGCGATGGTGGTGGGATGGACGACCGAGGAGCCGGGAGTTCGGCTGCGATGGCCAAGGGGCGGGTCCTGATCGCCGAGGACGAGGCCACCCTCGCTTGGGTCGAACAGTTCAACCTGGAGTTCGAGGGCTACGAGGTGCTGGTGGCGCCGGAGGGGCGGGCGGCCGTGCAGGCCCTCGACACGTTCGCCCCCGACGTGCTGATCCTCGACGTGATGCTGCCGTTCGTGGACGGGTGGTCCGTCCTGGAGAGCATCCAGGGGATGCCCGCGGAGCGTCGGCCCAAGGTGATCCTCGTCTCCGCCGCCGCCGGCGTGGCCGACCGCGCGCAGTCCGAACGCCTCCACGTCGAATCGTTCCTGGCCAAGCCGTTCGAGATCGACGAGCTGCTGGAACGGGTGGCAGCCGCGGTCGGCGCGGCCTGAGTCCATCTCCTCAGGGGCCGGGAACCACCTTCCCGAACCGAACCCCCAGCGCGGGCACCCTGACCAGCCCGCCGTTGCGATCCCGCACCAGGTAGGTGTTGGCGGCCTCGTCCCACGCCTCCAGGACCCCCACCACCTCCCCCACGTAGCCGTTGGGGAGCTCGTACTGGAACGAGACCCGCCGGCCGAGATCCTGGGGTCTCACCTGGTTCCGCGCGGTGGCCATCGCCGGCCACCGTACCCGCCGGTCCCGGCGCCACGCAATTCGAGTTCGCGCCAGGGCGGGCGGGTGCTGGAAATGGCCCCCCGGAGGCTCGAAAGTTACCGGCGTGGAAGACCCCTCGGCGATCGAGGCCCCGGCGGCGCAGGAGGCTCCCCCCGCGAGGTTCGCCTCCATGGGCTACTGGGCCCGGGTCACGGTCACCGTGGTCCTGGTGCTGGGGGTGCTGGCGGCGGCCTGGGCGGTCCGGAACATCCTGGTGCTGGTGCTGGTGGCGATGGTGCTGGCGGTGGGCCTGGACCGCCCCGTTCGGTTCCTGGAACGGTTCCACGTCTCCCGGGGCTGGGCGGTGGTGCTGATCGTCCTGGCCACGCTGGGCTTCCTGGTCCTGTTCGCC
>WNGK01001119.1_pt1 | contig 30963 bp, 28 predicted proteins | sample 5400601 | NCBI WGS metagenome assembly WNGK01 (sample SAMN13153376, study PRJNA577476) | soil metagenome | isolation source: 60 cm soil or saprolite under Garry oak tree replicate 1 | place: USA:California | collected 2016-06-15 | reverse complement strand
CGAGCAGGTCTTGCCCAGGCTGGCACAGGCTCCCTTGACCGGGAGCCTCCGCTGAGTGTTGCTGCGTCCCGCCGTCGTCCCGGCGGCTTCCCGTTGCGCCAGAGCAGACGGTGCGCGCCAGGCAGGAGCGGGTGTGCTGGCGTTCCCTTGGCCGCCGGGACGGCGGCAGTGCGTAGGCAACCAAAGCTCAGCGGCGCAGCGGTTCGCCGGTAGACGCGGCGGCGCTCCAGGATGTTCGCCAACATACGGTTGGGATTGACACCATTTCCAGCATGGTGATGAAAGAAGCCAGATGGGGAGCGGTTTCTCCAGGCGTCTTTCTGGTCGATTCCTCTGTTTCGCGCCGAATTCCCACGTTTCGGCTCAAAACCGGCTCTTGGTCAATTTCGGTGGAACTGATGTGTTTAAAAACAATGATGGGAGATGAAGCGGCTCCTTTTGAGCGTTTCCTCTTGGTTCCCTGAGATCTGTTGAGGTTTTCCACCGGAAATGAGCAAGACCCGCAAAAACCAGCTCGCTCTTCGTGCTTTTTACCAGCTGGCTCTGGCGTGCGTGGGTTGAGCTTTGTCTGGTCGCTGCGTCGCGTGCTTGCTCCTCGGTCTCGAACAGGACAATCGAGAAGCCCGGGCTGTCGCTGAAGTCGGCCAGACGCTCCAGACCCGAGCGGCCGCTGCTCTGGCGGGCGGTGCGCGGCCGGGGCGCCGGGCGTCAGCTTCGACGAGAAGCGGCTCAGCGCTCGGCCACGGGCGCAGCGACCGCCGACGCGAAGTCGGGCATCACGCCCATTTAGGCGAACATGGTGCTGAACATGGCGTAGCAGTCGAACGTCTCGATCTTCCCGTCGCGCAGGTACCAGAAGTCGGCGCCCGGCACGTCGATCTTCGCTCCCGTCGGCTGGACGATGCCGGCAGGGGTCTCTAGCGGCCCGAGGAAGGTGCCCTGAATCGACAACTCCACGGCGACCGTGTCGCCAAGCACGTTGACGCGGTGCAGCTCACGATGGACATCGGGGAGTTGCTTGGCGATGCGGAGTACAGGCTCGCCGAGTTGCTCGCCCCGATAGCTCTCCTGGCCGACTCCGCCATGTTCTCGGCCAGCGTGCCCCAAGTTGATCACGCCGTCCTCGGCGAAGCAGCCGACAAACCCGGCGACGTCCAGGACGCTGCCCTCCGCCGTGTGGTAGGCGTGCCGGACGATTGCTTCATTGTCGTACGTCATCTCGCTCTCCTTCTATGTTCCTATTTTTCTCAGCCCTCTCGACGAAGGGCTGGCAGGGGCCTCCCTGCTGGATAGGTGCTGCTAGGGAAAGGCTTCGTTCTCCACACGGCTCGACCGATAAAGAGAGATCGTCCTCCCCTTGGCAGCCTTCCTGATGCAGCCGAGCAGCGGGCTTGAGAGGGCACTACGTCGCCTCTGCCGCTGCAGCATTGAGGCCGAATTGTTCCAGTAGGGTCGTCAGATCATAGTAGCTGTGAAGACTGGTGATCTTGCCCTTCCTGATCTGCATGACAATACAGCACCGCACTTCGCCCGAGCGCCCCGAAGCTTTAAGAGCTCCGTTGAGCAGAGTCCGTGAACCCGTGGTGGTCCACCGCCAAGTCCCCTCAAGGACGACCCCATCCTCTGTGGCAAACTCAGTGCTCACTGCTTGCCAACTATCGGGGAAGTTCTCTACGAAAAACCGCATTAACCGCTTGTAGCCCTCTGGACCACGAAACGTTGTCCCGGAAGCACCATCGACGACCTCGCAGTCTGCTGCGAAAGCAGCCAAACTCTTGTCAAGCCAGGCCGGGTCTGAGTGGCGATGGTTGAACAGATCGATCAGTGACCAGGCCAGAGCCACATGCTCCTGTGCAGCCATACGCGCATCCCTCCTTTCTAGCTTGTGTTGCGGAGCGTTGCAGGCCCTCGTGAGCACTGTGCCTGTGAAGACGACCATGTGCAAGTGGCTCCCTTGTACGTAGTAAAATGATAGCACCTGGGGGAGGGGAAGTGGGACGTACTGAGGGGTTGTGTAGAATGGCTCGTGGAGGCATGTGATGGCAATTGTCTCCATCGGTGTATGCAGTCGCCTCACCACCAGGAGGCGCAAGCTCTTGCCAACACACACCGCCTCTACTTGAGCAACCTCACTGATGAGACCTCCCCCACTTCATGTGGCTCTACCGGTCCTGTCGAGCACCTTTCTCCCAGAAAGACATCTCCTGGAGTGAACATCGCAAGAATCTGGGAAAAACGCGTATGCAGTCCTACCGAAAACGGGCAAATGGGCCAAATCTGAGGAGATAACGGTTTCGCAAGGCCAATCCGAAGCCCGAGAAGCTCTTTTCTCTTCAGTTTTCCTGACGCATATCATCGGAAAAACGCGTATGCAGTCCTACCGAAAACGGGCAAATGGGCCAAATCTGAGGAGATAACGGTTTCGCAAGGCCAATCCGAAGCCCGAGAAGCTCTTTTCTCTTCAGTTTTCCTGACGCATATCATCGCCTAGTTCTCCCGACTTTCGCATAAAAGCCCTTTTTGGCAAGGTTATGGTCTTTTTGACAATCGTGCTGTAGATTCTCAGGGAAATACCCTGGAATTTCTCTTGAGCCCCAGGCGCGATGCTCAAGCGGCCAAACGCTTCTTCGCGAAAGCGCTTGCCGCGCCTCATACTCGTACGCCTCGCGTCATCGCCGTTGATAAAAACGCGGCCTATCCAAAAGCGTTCAAAGAGCTCAAAGCGGCGAGGTTGATGCCAGACGCTTGCGAACTGCGGCAGAGTAAATATCTCAATAACCTCGTCGAGCAAGATCATCGCTTCATGAAACGGCTCGTCAAGCTCGGGATGGGCTTCTTTTCGTTCGAGACTGCGTGGCGAACCGTGCAAGGATATGAAACGATGAACATGTTCAGGAAAGGTCAGATATGCGGGGTAGAAAAAAGAGACAACATAAAGCAGGCAGCATTCATCGCCAGTCTGTTTGGAATGGCTATTTAAGCTGAACAGGAAAGTGAGATTGCATGCACGCAGCATTCCTCTCAGATTTTTGCAACACAACCCTCAAGCAAGCTCACTAGACTGATCCAACCTTTCAACGGACGAACGGTAGCCCTGCTGGGGTTCTTGTGTGACAAAACTTGTGCCGCCTTTTTGACGGAAGATGGCAGGGGGGAGTCCTGTGTGCCGATGGAAGAGCGTTGTGAAGTAACGAACGTCAGAGTAACCGGTCGTTTGCGCAATCTCTTTAATGGAGAGATTGCGTTCTAGAAGCAGTTGCGCGGCTGTTTCCAAACGCAATGCGCTCAGGTAATCCATGATGCTCCTGCCCATGATTTTGTGGAAGAGCCTGCTGCTATGCCGCTCGCTTAGATACACCTGGGTTGCCACGTCGCGAATAGCAATGGGGCGAGCATAGTTATCGCGGAGATAGCGCACCATGATCTGTACGGCAGTTTCCTCTGAACTGCTCACCTGCGCTTGGGTGTGCCCTTGTCGGGGTGGAAGAGTGACCACTGCACGCGCGGTGTCCAGGAGGAGTTTAGAAGTCAGGGCCGTGATGGCCTGGAGATAGCCTGGCTCTCTCTGGACAGCCTCCTCAGTGAGAAGCTCAAGCGTCCGTTGCATTGCTGGAGTATGGTCGCTGACCCAGCACTGTGAGGTGAGAAATGCAGTAAGGAGCGAGTCACTGTCAGCGCTCTCTGGCAAGCGATCTGGACGCTGCGTGAGCGTGTAGGACCAGAAGTAGATACCAAGCGGAGTGCTTTCTGAAGAGATAATTTCATGGGTTTCACCAGGTTTGGCTACAAGGACCTGCCCTTTGTGGACCTGGTAATCCTCGTTATTGATGCGAAACAGCCCCTGTCCCTCAAAAGCATAACAGATCTCAAAAAATGAATGGGTGTGCAGATAGTTTCTCCACCAGCGTGGCTCCGCGAGGCCCCAACCCAAGATTTCGCTGCGGAAACTTCCTAGCCGGAGAGAAAGAGTCAGTTGATTAAGATTGGTGAAATGCTGTTGTGGGACAGTAGGCCGTACGCTCACTCTATACCTTTCCCAATGACGGCTATTGTTGTGCCAGGGGGTCAATGCCACGTAGCATCATTCCCTGTCCACGCGAAAGATGTACTTGCTCCGTTGGAGGATCGCTGGGATCGCGCATCTGGATCAGGAGCGTTGTGCGCGCCTCGTTGCTGACATTGACGCCAGAGCCATGGATGGTCAAATAGCTAAAGAAGAGAACGTCACCGGCTTCAGCCGCACAGGAGATAGCGCTTTCGAGCGGATACTGCTCGATCGGCAAGTGCCACCCTCCCTCAGCTAGATGTTCCAGCGGACCCCACTTGTGGCTCCCCGGTACGGCTCGGACACAGCCCTTCTCATCCGGCGCGTTGTCGAAGTGAAGAATGGCTGCGATCACACTGTGGTTCTTATGAGGGAAGAAAGGATAATCCTGATGCATGGGAAATGGAGATCCCTTCTCAGGTGGCTTGATAAACATTTTATTGTGGTGAAGTTGCACGTTTGGACTCCCAATGATCTCTGCCGCAATCCCGGTAATGCGCTCATCAGAGAGCAACCGACTGAAAGCAGCAGAGTAAAATTGGACATCATGGCAATGCAGGATCTTCGTCTCTTTGACCGTCCCGGCAACCATCTGCGCACTTCCCCAAGTGGCGTCCATATTTTGGTGGGCGGACAATCGCGTCGCCAGTGCATGGCATTCTGCCCGGTATGCAGCCGCCTCTTCTTTGTTGAGTAGCCCCTTCACGAGAAGGTAGCCATTTCCCTGATAAAATGCAACCTGCTCTGTTGTGAGCATCTTAGACCTCCTCTATGGAGAATAGACGAAACGTTGGGACCTAGAGAAAGACTATCTGGAAAAAGCTCGGCAGGCAATGTGAAGAACGGACGGTATTGTTTGTAAAACGGCCATACCTCTCAGGTGTTGGAACTGTTAGGTTAGCAACGCAGACAAAAAGTTTCTTGCCGCATCCCGTTACCTTGCGGTAGGCCTGGGTAAGCCGCCAGAGGCAGAACACATGAGCAAAAGAGCACGAAAAGCGTCCTTTAATGGGCATTTGTTTCCAACGGCTTTTGCAAATGCTGGGGAGGCATTGCCCTCCAGGGAGGACGATCAAGTCCTTCATAGCGATCAAAAATAATAGGCGGCTGCGCCTGCTGACGCGCCTGCGTATCTAAAAAAGCGTCAGAGAAGGGGCTGCGGCTCGCCAGAAGCTGAAACTCAAAATGATGTGTCCCCTGGTCTGTGTAAGAATCACGTCCCGTCAGGAAAACATCGCTTGCCCATCCGTCGTCGACACTGGCCGCTCTGGGGCTGCGCAAGAGCGTCCATTGCCAGGTATTTTCCGTATTCAGGCTTACGCTAAAAGCATCATTGGTAATCAAAGCTACTTCGTACCCCTGTAACAGGGTCACCTTCGACCAGCGCTGCAGCGGCCACTCCACTGGCCTGCCCGCCGCATCTCTCTGGCGCTCAACCGCCCCCAGTGCTTGCCCGTCGCGCCAGGAAATAGGAGCTACCCCTAGATGCACCGGCATTTGTAGCAGCGCTAACTGGTCGGAGAAGTTCACGTCCAGCGCGATATTCACGCAGGGGGTGTCGCGCGCAAGCGAAAGGGTCCACCGCACCCGCGATTGGCCCAGCCAGCCATCCAGTCGGAGGCGAGCCCGCAAGGGTCCAGCCTCTTCGATAGCCCACTGCTCTGGCTTTGAAGAGAAGAGACTCGTCACCGGTTGGGTGAAGGCATCGGTATCCATCACCCAGGTATCGGTGCCATCCTGACGCAAGTGCAAGCCTATGCCTCCCAACCCGAGTAGTGGGTGCCCGTCCAGCCATACCTGCTCTATCCCGCGCTGATTCACGGCCAGGCGTAGACGATTGTTCGCCAGATGTCGCGGTGTTACCTCCAGATCAGTAACAAGAGAGGAGGCCGATGGGGGCCAATCAGTGCACAGCAGCAGTTGTCGGGCATCTCGCGCTTTCACCGTCAAAGGAAAGATGATACGATGAGTCATCAAATGGGCAGCCGCCTGGACCCGCTGAAAAGGAATGGGCTGCCCCGTCAGATCACTCAGCCAGCGTTCTCCCCAGGCATCGAAATCAAGCGATGGTTCCGCCTCAACCAGACCCTCCCACACTTCTTCGTCGGCGTTCATCACCACAATTTGTTGTTCGTTGATAGGTGGGAGAGTCTGTCGCGCCCAGCACCGCGTCGCTTCATAGAGGATTTCTTCGCCACCGATGCGGGCGCGGCCTTGCATGGCCCGCACTGACTCATATGCCTGGCTAATGCATGCACCCGCCAGAATATCATGAAACTGGGTGAAAAGCAGGTCTTCCCAGGCGGCATCCAGTTTCTCCTGCAAGCGCTGACGTTCTTCAGGGTACGGGACAAACGACTCGATTACACGCTGGCCCTGGTCAAGCAAATGCTCAGTCCTGGTCTGCTGCTGCTTGATAGTGTGCATGACGCTGTAACAGCCAGGAAAGGTATGCTGCAACTCAAGCTGCGCATCTACCAGCGGCAGCCTATCCCAGCATGGGCGCACCGCCGTATAAAACTGTTCGGGCGTGCTGAAACGTAGCTCTATATCGGGGAACGCATGTAGATGGTCGCGGATATACTCGATGTGCGCCTTCGTAGGGCCACCGCCGTGATTGCCCACCCCATAGAAACACATGACATGTTCTAACCCTGGCGTTACGGCGCGCGATGCTGCCAGGATTTGCTCTTCGAGATCAGCGCCAAAGGTGACATACGCAGGGACGATGCGCATGCCCAACACTTCGCCACCGCCGGGGCCGCGCCAGCGAAACACGTTGCCAGGCAAGTCGACCTGGAGTGGTGTGGGCCGATGGAAGACATAGCCCACGCACCCGGCAGCCTGCAAGATGTCGGGCAAGGTGACTGGATGACCGAACGTATCGACGTTATAGGCAATGGTCGGGCGAATGCCAAAGCGGTCCAGAAAATAGCGCTGCCCATGCAGCAACTGGCGCTGCCACCCCTTTGCTGTCGGTAAATTAGCATCGGGCTGAATCACCTGCCCACCAGTAATGTGCCATTGCCCATGCTCCACCAACTGGCGAATCCGCGCAAAGAGCGCGGGGTCCAGCCGCTCGACAAGCCGGTAGAGCCAGGCCTCTCCGCGCGTATAGAGAAACTCTGGATATTCATCGCAGCGGTCAGCAGCGGAACGAAAGGTGGCAAGTGCTTCGTCTGCGCCCTGCTGCCAGCCCCAGAGCCAGACTGGATCAAGATGCGCATTCCCAATCATGTGTATGGTCAGCATGCAATACGTCCCCGCAGAAAAAGAGAGGTTAGATTATGAAGTAGCAGCCAGACGTGCCTGGGACAAAGGAAGCAAGTATGGCGAGCTTGCTTCCTTTGTCCCAGGCCAGGAGGAAGGAACTCTAGCTTTGTGACGACTTCCATTTATCAAGCTGTCTCTGAATCTCCGAGATGACTTTTCCTACCCCCGCGTCGTTCAACTTGGAAAGGTAGGTCTGTAAGCCGCTGCTGGAATCAACACGTCCCATAATCAGCGGGTATCCATACTGCTGCTGGGCCAACTGTACCTGGGCCAACTCAGTTTTGACGTTCGTCGGATCGAAGGCGAAGCCCAGCGCCTGGGAGGGCGTGGCCGTTTGATTGTCCTTGAGGGAGAGCGGCCACGCACCTACAACATCCTCAGAGGAGTAGAAGTCGTTGAAGATATTGCCAAACATCCACGACGACGACGGGTTATAGCGATCATTGCTTGCCGTCACTCCTGTTGGGAAGCCAACCACGTTATTCTTCTGATCCGTAACCATGTAGTGCTTCCCTGCGATTCCACGACAGATCAAATGGTACACATCCAGGTCATTATTGAATGCCTCGATGACCTTCATTGCAGCCTGAGGATTTTTCGAGGTGCTGGAAATGTTATTCATCGTGGCGATGATGCCGCTGGTTGTCAGAATCAACGGCCCTAGCCCTTTGGCAACAAAGTCGTAGCCATAGGTCAGCTTCAACTGGCCGACGGAATCACGATGCACCACATCAATTTCCATGGCGTATTTGCCCGCGCGCCAGTTCGCCGTCACCTGATCGCCGGGAAGATCCACGGGATAGTAGCCTGCCTGGAACCACTGACGCGCCAATTGCACCTGATGAAAAAACTCAGGCAGTGTGGCAATGTTGACGACTTTCAAATTGGGATCATCAGCCTTGACGCCGAGGATGCCCGCATCGGTAGAGACGCCGTCCACAATCTCATAACCCACGTAGACTGAGCTATACGGCCCCCCCTTGTCGGTGATTTGTCCAATGCCAATGGGCGTGATGCCTGGTTCGCCAGCTTTGACTGCTGCCAGGAAAGGGGTAAGGTCAGCGAAAGTCGTCACGTTATCCAGGTTTAGCCCGTACTTCTGTGCCAGGTCTTTGCGCACGCGCGGTCCGATCGGGCGAGTCCAGGGCTGCTGATTCAGCACGCCGTAAATCTTGCCACTGACCCGCGTCGCATTCCACGCCTGGGCAGACATACTGGCAAAGGACTTGGGAGCATACTTGTGCAGCAAATCATCCAGCGGCAAGAGGGCGCCCTGTGCGACGTTGATGTAGTAGTTATTCGTCCACGGGACAGAGTAGACAATATCCTGCACATCGCCCGCTGCCACCGCCAGCTTTTGCTTCTGGTCGTAGGCTCCCGCATCAATCGGGTTGAGCTTCAGCGTCACGTTATACCGGGCGCTCAAAATCTTGTTGATGGCATCTTGCACCTGCTGGACATCCGGCACAGGGGTAAACGTGGGATAGGTATACGAGACCGCGACGAGGCCCGCGGTTGTTGTTGCTGCCTGGCCACACGCGGACAACAATGTCTCCGCCGCTGTACTCATGGCCCCTACGGCGAGAATGGTTTTCCCTCCCTCAGCCAGGAAACGCCGGCGGGATAATGACTTGGACATGGGTCAAATCCTTTCCCCAAATGGGTGTGCAATCGTTGCTACTGTACAGCTTTTAGAATAGCGCTACGAAAACGTCACCTAGTATCATCCAAAGAACCGTTTTGACGAATGGGGCAATCTCTTCTTTCCTGCTCCGACGAGATCACCTCCTTCCTGCCATGAGCCAGGGTGGTTTGTTAGTCGCCTTTGACTCCTCCAAGGGTAATGCCGCTCACAAAGTACTTCTGCACCAGGAGGAAGGCGAGCGTAATGGGACCGACTGCCAGGACGGCGATGGCCATTTGTGCAGAGAGCGCCGGAACCTGGACGCCAAATGCTTGCGAGCTCGTTTGCAAGATGGTAATATCGGTCGAAATCTGGTAGAGCAGGTATTGCAACGGCAGCAGCTTGGAATTATTGATAAAGAGCAGCGCGAGATACCAGTCATTCCAGAACACCAGCGCGCAGAATAAGGCCACAGTAGCCAGAGCTGGCCGCGAGAGCGGTACTACGATGCGAAAGAAGATGCGCCATTCACCTGCCCCATCGATCCTGGCCGCGTCAATCAGTTCTCTGGGCAAAGCCGCAAAGTAGGTACGCAGTAACAGCACATACCACGGCATGACCAGATAGGGGAGAATCAGCGCCGCGAGGGTATCCTGCAATTGCAAATAATGAGTCACCAGGATATACAAAGGCACCAGGCCCCCATTAAAGAGGAGGGTAAAAAACACGTAAAACGACAGCGGATTACGCAAGAAAAAGTCCTTGCGCGAGAGCGAATAAGCCAGCAGAGCCATAACCAGCACCCCGACGCAGGTACCAATAAGCGTCACCGTGATGGTCACGCCATAGGCAGTCAGGATCTGACTGGGATCTTGCAAGATGTATTGATAGGCAGCCGTCGTGAACGAGCGCGGAAACAGCGAATAGCCGTACTGGCTGATAGCGGTTTCCGAAGAGAACGAGGCCGAGATCATCAAGATCAGCGGCGCTAGAAACAGGAAACTCAGCACCAGTAAGAAGGCATGGATCACCAGGCGTGACGGGCGAATACGGCGCACGCTGTGTTGGGAGAATGCCCTCCCTCGCATGGTACCGGCACCAGATTGCTGCGTTGCAAGCAAGCGCATCATACATTTCTCCTTCCAGGTTTGGTCTGACACTGACTCCAGAAGAACGGACTTAGAACAGCGCGCGCTCAGGATCGGTGCGGCGCACCAGCCAGTTCGAGCCCAGAACCAGCACAAAGCCGACGATGGCCTGGAATGCGCCTGCGGCCGAAGCCATGCCGACATCTCCTAGAGCCGTCAGCGTGCGATAGACATACGTATCAATCACATCCGTGGTCGGGAAGAGTTGTGGCACATTCCGCGGGACCTGGTAGAAGAGACCAAAGTCTGCATAGAAGATTCTGCCAATCGAAAGGAGCACATTGATACTAATCAGTGGTTTGAGCAGAGGCAGCGTGATATACCAGATCTTCTGCCAGGTGGTGGCCCCATCAAGGCTCGCAGCTTCATAGTACTCCGGGTTAATGGCGATGATGCCCGCCAGGTAGACGATGCTCCAGAAGCCGGCATTTTTCCAGAGATTGACGAGGGTGAGAATCACCGGCCAGTATTGTGGCGAGGCATACCAGTTGATCGCAGGCATCCCCAGACCCATGAGCAGATGATTCACCAGACCGTTGCTCGTGTTGAGTAATGCGAAGACAAAATAGTTGATGATCACATACGAAAAGAGATAGGGAAAGAACAGCGTTGATTGGTAAAATCCGGCCAACCACGTATTCGAATGACGCACCTCATGTAACAGGAGAGCGATCCCCAAAGACGCCACTAAAACCGTCACGATGAAAAGTGCATTCATGAAAAGGGTATTGAAGACAATACGCCGGGCATCATCAGTCTGGAAGAGATAGAAAAAATTCTGGAAACCCACCCAGGCGCTCCCCAAAATGCCTTGAGAGGCCCGATAGTCCTTGAAAGCAATGATGATGCCGAACATCGGCAGATACGCAAAAACAAAAAGGACAAGCAGGCCAGGAATCGTCATGATGAGCAGAGTACTGTTCTGCTTCCAGAGACTGCCTCTTCTCCGTTGCGGATGCTTCTGTTGCAACCCAGGCTGGCTCGCCTCTTGAAGGTCACCGGATGAAGCGCTCCGCAACGCGACTGCTGGCGAAGGCGCCTCGTCATGCTCTTGCATACGCTGCTCTATCACCCCGACAGGTTTCGGCGATGGTGGAAAAGCTGGTCGTTCATATGCCATTAGAAGGACTCTATCTTTCTCGGGCCCGAAAATTGCGCTGGAATGTACCTCGTACCGTCACGACAGGAACGGCAAGAAAACAATGAGTTCTAAAGCAGGACATAAGGATGATAAGACATCAGTTGTATAATGATGCCACTCACCATACTCCTGTCGAAAAAGTGCCTGCTTTCTCCCAGCGACGATGGGCTTTGCTCGCTTCTCCCACATCCTAGGGAAAAGAGGATGGGGTCTTTTCCAGGATCAGACACTCTCAGGGAACACTGATAGCTCAGTAGTTCGAGTTGACCCCAGGGTTTCGCTCGTGACAACGTTCATGGGAACTTTGATCACCTGCCTTTCTTCCCCAAGCGTATGATTGATGCGTGCGATGACTAATCGGGTTGCTTCAGCGCCTAACATCTCGCCAGAGTGGATGGCGCTTAGCGCATGATAGGGAGTATACGGCGCAGGTGGTTTATGACTGAAAGTTGCAATTTCGCCCATCCAGTTCAGGGATGATCTGGGTTTCTGGTCAGCGGCAGAAACGGAGAGCGAAGTATCCCTGAGGATTAACAGATCATAGATCACCCGCTCCAGGACATCGTCGTTCAGCGTCAAGAGCGCATCCGGTTTGTAGCGAGCAACATATTTCCGTAAGCGCTCACGGGCAGAAGTATCCTGGGACAACTCATCAGAGCGATGAAAAGAGGGGTAAACATCCAGCCAGATCAAATCGTCATGGTAGGGAAGACCCCATTGCTGTAAGGCACGGCGATAACCGCTCAAACGATGATTGACACTGGTCGCTTCCACTTCGAAATAAGAAATAACCGCGATGCGTCGCCTGCCTCGTTGTAACAAGTGCTTCGCCAATTCGTAGCCAGCAATCTCATCATCAAAGATCACACAATCGGTGTCAATCTGGGGATAATAGCGATCCACCATGACCAAAGGAAAGTGTTGTTGTTGTAATTCACGATACAAGGACGCATTGTGATATCCCTGATGAGGAAAGATGATGATGCCATCGACATTCCGTGCAATCGCCTCTTTGATGTGTCGCACTTCCTCATCGCCTGTATCATAGGAACTGATCACTTGCAAATTATACTGCTGTCGGGCTGCTGTACGCGCAATGCCCATTAAAATCTGGAACAAATAGGGATGATCGAGGGTATGGCAGATAAAAGCAATCGAGCGTCTTTGCCCTGAGGATATGTCAGCGCTTGAGCGCTCGGCAGGATCGGTCACTATCGTTCCACGGCCCTGTTGCCGCTTGACGTAGTGTGCCTTCACCAGTTCATCCAGCGCTTTAATAACGGTAATACGACTGACTCCATAATCCTCGGTAAGCTGCCGTTCAGGAGGCAAAAAACTTCCTGGGGAAAATTCACCCTGTTGAATGCGTTCCAGGAGAGATTTATAGACCTGAAAATATAATGGTAATGGATTCTCTGGGTCAACCTTCTCAGTCACCATTCTTGCGCTCACCCTCAATTCTCATGGATATTAGGATATGTTGATATATCTAATTTACCACAAAACCTTGAGATTGTCAACCCTGTATTGGCTGGTGCTCCCATTCGAGACGGTGGATAATTGGAGCAGCCTTTGCAAACCCATTTCGGACAGATTTTTTCATCAGGGTGCAGTCCAGACAGGTCACCTGATCCTGGAAAAATGCTCCATCAGAGGGCTTCTGCTCGTACCTTCCTCGACATGCCCTGTACTGGCTACTGAGGACATCCGTTCGGGAAAGCAGATGGGCTCCAGAAAGCGAAATGGATGCAGGGCTAACAGTTTTCTCTCAAAGGTATTTTGACCAACGACGATGACACCCGGGCACCTGTGCTGGCTACATAAGACTTCTGTTCAAAAGTCTAGCCCATTGGAGTAGAGATCAATGGATCCGGTCTACTTGCAAAGACACGGAAGACCGCAACATTGCCGTAGTGTATACTCTATTCAGCACTGTTGCATGCGGAAGAAAGACCGCACGGACTTGGTTCCACTGGGGGGCAATGGTCAGGCGCATCAATGTGAGAGTTCCTAGCATCGCTCTGGACCGACCTCAGAGGAGCCGATGCCGGTCTAGCGACGTGGCTGGTGCCCAAGCCACCAGGCCACAGGAGGGAAGCAAACGATGGTACAACAAGCAGTCCGGCAGTATGAGCTTCATGCTCGCTCCACGGAGATCTTCGGGCGGGTGCTCTGTAGTGCGCGCACCCACCATTTCGTGGTAGATGGACCCGTCCAGAACGGGTGCCCTGGCGAGGCCATCACCCCTGGGGAACTCTTTCTCTCAGGGGTCGCCGCTTGCGGTGTCGAACTCGTGCAGGTGTTGGCTAGAGCACAGCAGGTGCCGCTGCAAGCGGCCACGGTCACCATTGGAGGGGTGCTCGATCCTAACAAGCCAGTCCGGCCCGAGCTGAGCCTGTTCAACGCGGTTCGGTTGCACTTTCACCTCAAGGGGGTGACGCCGGAGCAAGGCGCCCAGCTCATCGAGGCCTTCAAGCGCAGGTGACCGCTTTATGGGACGGTCGCAGTTGCGACCCCGGATGTCCAAGTCAAGCTCGACACTGAGTTGTAGCGCAGGGACGCAAACGAGCAGAGGCAGGGGAGATCGCTTGCTACCTTCCATTGGGTCCTTCCTCTGTACTCCTGCTATCCTGGCTACTCAGGTCACCCATGCTAACATATGCTTCGTAGTGGCGATGGGCAGCAGGAATCACATGATAGATCGTCTCATGTGCTACGCTGTACCCATCTGCTGTCATACGAAGCGGCTCGCGGTTCTTCATCCGCGGTGGGTACTGCCATTGGACATAGTGGATAATTCAAGTAGCTTTTGCACATCCTCATTGGGCTGGTTTTTCGTCAGTGGGCAGTCCGGACAGGCTAGCTCACCCTGGAGTGAGGCCCATTCGACTTCTTCGACGGCACGTTCACCGACCTCTCCAGCACATGAGAAGGCAACTGCACCTGACTTTCATGGCTCTCAAGCGGAAACCGGCAGCAAGGGGGAAGAGAGCACCTCACGCGCCGTCCATCGTCGGGTGGTTCTGCCAGCTGCCATTGCAGGCGTCCGCTGGAGGTTTCGTTGCGCCAAACGTTTGCCCCTTCGTGCTTGCGGCTGCACGAGGGGCACTCGCAGCGCTGCATGCGGACGCACAAAATGATAGTAGGCCCGCCACCACTCGAGATGGGCCAGCAGCTGTGGAGACTGCTGTGCCGTGGCCCAGGTGCGTCGTGCAAGGGCTGCCACCCCATGACGGACCGTCAGATTCACTCGCTCAATGAAAGCCGTGTTGAGTCGTCCAGAAAGGCCTACTCTTTGTAAGGCGGCTTTGAGAGCGGCCTCTGTGCCAAGGCGCATCACCTGCGAGACCCGCACCAGCCTCCGCCTTCGGTAGCTTTTCTTCACCTGACCGTAGATCAGGCTTGGCTCCACCTGCCACCGGCGCACGTTCCGTCCTCGACGACTTCCTGCGAGCCAGTGTCCAAAATGGGCCGTGAGAGCATAGAAATACACATTGAAGCCATCACTGGTAAAGAGTGGAATGCAGAAAGGCGGCCAGGATCTGTCGGAGCGAGTGGATGAGCCGATGGGCCATGGTTTGTGTTCGGGGGCCAAGCTCAAGCACCGGAAGGATCTTGGTGAGGGGATCGATAGCCAGCCAGAGCCAGAGAATCTGGTTGGCGCTGCGGAGCCTGGTGCGTAGTTCATCCAACTGGAGATGCGGGAGCCAGAGGTTGAGGAAAGTGCGCTCGTGCAACGTCTGAGCGTGCTCGCCAGCGCGGGACAACCAGGTGGTGATGGTCGCTTGTCGGTAGCCGAAGACCCGCCAGGCTTCGGAAGCATCCAGTCCTTCGGCCAGTGCAGACAACACCACTGCGATCTGCTGAGAGGGAGTTTTCAGACGGTACAGGGGGTATGGCGCCGAGCACTGAACGTGGTGCGGCAAGCCTGGCAGCGAAAGGTCTGGATGAGCTCGGCACGGCCATGCTTGCCGTCCCCAACCAGCGCGTGGATCTGATCATCGGCGATGCCGACATAGGGGCACTTCGGGTTGGGACAGGCGAAGCCCTCGGTGTTCACTCGCTTCGGGGCTCCCCGTCGGCTTTTCCCCTCGCGCCAGGGACGCGCAGGCGCCAGCTCTCCACCCGACGAGGGAGTAGAGGCCAGACGACAGGCGGGGCAATCGTCTGGGCAGCGGGGCTTCAGGAGACGGTGGAGCGTAGTGCACTTGGCCTCGCCTCGTGAGGAGGATGGCTGGAGATCGAACCAGTCAAGACGCCAAAGCAGCGCCAGAGAGAGAAGGAGGCAGACCACGAGCAGGAACACGAACACATGAAGCACCATACAGATCCTCGCTGCTAAAAATGGGGAGAAGGGAGAGTTCCTCGAGAAGCAAGGATACGGTGAGTCTACAATGCTGTCAAGCGATTGGGAGAGAAGTCCGAATTATCCACCACCGAGAGGGGCAGTACCCCTCGCTTGACGAGTTAGAGCAGGTTCAGGCCGATCGCTGTCGCTGGCTACAAGCTCATCCTGAAGTGATTCGGGGCCGGACCGCCTATCATTGGTGGCCCTCTTTGGACACTTCTTAAACGGACTTGATATAACCTCTACACGGGCACTGCCATCTTAGGAGAAGGCGGTGCAGGACGAGTCCATCAAGCTACCGATGATGCTGGAAAAGTATATGTGATCAAACTTCTGGATCCCGCGAAAGCGACCAGCGAGAAGAGGAAGCGGTTCAAGAATGAAGTGGAATTTGGCCGAAGAAATCGGAGGAGAATTGGAATAGAAGGGAAGATGTAGCGGGTTACGAGTACCCTGAAGAGGGCGATAACTACCGCATAGAGATACCACGCGAAGTGATACAGCAGTCGGCGGACATTGCTGTCAATTCGCTCGTTTCATGGGAGGAAATGGGCGTCTTGTTTTGGTGATGCGGAGATCTCGCGGATGAAGGCTCGATCAGAGCCATTCCACTCCAGGATCTGTGTAGCCCTTGGGATCTCCCGCGCGACATGGTATTGCTCCGTGAAAGAGACCGAGCCTTCCACAGAATGAGCGCGCATTCCTCCCATGAAACGAGCGAATTGACACGCAGGTCTACCGCTTGCGGGTAGGTAAGATAACAGCGGCCTCCATTCCATCATCACCACTTAAAGAGAACCACGAACCTATGAAATCATACCCTTCTAACGGTTGACCCGCAAAGCGGGGAAGCAAGCATATACCTCTCCAGAGGCGTAACAGGATCAGCCGTCGTCTCAGGCGTCTCAATCACGAGAAACATTGTGCGCAGTATGGTGAGCAGGTAACCGCAGGGTTACGGTTGTGCCCTGACCAACGCTACTGCTGATGGCGATGGTTCCGCCGTGAGCCTCAACGAGTTCTCTGGCGATAGAGAGCCCCAGACCACTCCCGCCAATTTGCGAAGATTGACGGGTACGCGAGGAGTCGGCTCGATAGAAACGCTCAAAGGCATGCGGAAGGGCCTCCGGGGGAATGCCCGAGCCGGTATCCTGGATCTCCAGCATGACCCAACCCTGTTTCTCGTTCGCAGCTCTCAGCTCGACACAACCGCCAGCTGGGGTAAACTTCAGGGCGTTTTCGACGATGTTGAGAAGGACCCGGTGCAGTTGATCAGCATCGCCGCGTAGCGCGGGCAGACCTGGCGGCACCTGGTACGTGAGGCTCTGGCCATGTACCTGGCTCTGCATCTGCGTGCATACGTCAGCCAGAAGTGGGGAAACTTCAACGGCTGTGAGGCGCAGCTTGAGGCGGCCTTCGTCCAGGCGCGTGAGGACCAGCAGGTCCACGATCAGGCGTTGCATACGCTCAACTTCGGCGTACATCCCACTCATCAGATGATGGGTGGCCTCTTCATCATCGTTAGCGGCTCCGAACAAAAGTATTTCCAGGCTGCCACCAAGACCGGTCAGGGGAGTGCGCAATTCGTGTGAGACATCCGCGACAAAGCGTTTCTGACGAGCAAAAGCCGCTTCCAGCCGCGCTACCATGCTGTTAAAAGCGCGAGCCAGTCGCCCAATCTCATCGCGGGCGGCGGGTTCGGTCAGACGCAGGGAGAGCGCGCCCGCCGCGATCCGCGCACTGACGTGCTCCATTTCAACCAGCGGACGCAAAGCCAGGTTGATCAGGGGCAATGTAAGCGCAACGGCGATACCGAGGGCGGCAAGAATACCAAAAATGAGAACCAGACGCGTGGTCGCAATCGATTGATCGATGAGGGTGGTTGGTACGCTCAATTGCAGCAGGGCTTTTCTGTATCCCACCAGACTGGTTGACGGATCGATATTGCTCGCTGCAGATTTGTCCCATAGAACGATTGGCTGGAGAACGACCAGTTCGCGCTGTCCCAGGTTGTCATTTGCCAGGAGATACGTTGGCCGCGTGATCAGCCATTGTTGAACGGTAGAGGGAGCCAGGGTCACGCCAGGCAGGGGAGGATTGTGCCGGTCAGCGTTTTGTTGTGGAGGAGCTGTGAGGACACGGCCATCGAAAGAGACCATAGAAACCCCTATAGTCTGCCCCAGAACGCGCTGGGTATCGCTCACCAGGCTGGAGGCAAGTTCGTCTGACATGGTTGGGAATGCCTGGATCTGCGCGGCAGTAAATTGCGTTTGGCTTCCCTGTCCTGCCCCCTGCGCGAGGGATGCCTCAGCGCCGAGCGCATTGGCCTGGTTCGTGAGCAGCGTCTGCTCTTCGCTGGCAGAGATCAAGATCCCAAGTGAGATCAGCAACGTTGCGAGCAAACCGAGCGAGACCAGCGCCAGCCGCCAGCGCAGCGGTAAAGAGGCGAGCAAGCGTCGAAATGAAGGTAACCTGTGCATACCTCTTTCTCCTTAGCCTCTCAGGACATAGCCGACACCGCGCACTGTCTGCAATAAGTGCGGAGGATCATCCCCCAGTTTCTCCCGCAGATGGCGCACATAGACCTCGATGACATTGTCATCTCCAACATAGTTGTAGCCCCAGATGCGAGCCAGAATAGCCTTGCGCTTGAGCACCTGGCGCGGATGCATCAGGAACAATTCCAGCAGTTCAAACTCGCGAGGGGTCAGATCGATGGGACGCTCGTCGCGCGTGACAAGACGTGTGGCGCGATTGAGCGTGACTCCCTGAAACGTGAGCATGTCGCCAAGGTACTTCCCTTGCCGCCGCAGCACTGCCCGCACCCGCGCCATGAGTTCCTTAAAGGCAAACGGCTTGGTCACATAATCGTCCGCACCGATATCCAGTCCGGCCACGCGGTCCTCGATATCGTCTCTAGCCGTAAGCATAATGATCGCAGTATCGTGTTCCTGGCGAATATGTTGCGCAACAGCCATGCCATCCAGACCAGGCAACATCAGGTCAAGAATCACAATATCGGGCCGTTGCCGGGTGAGACTCTGCAAGGCTTCGGGACCGGTGCGCGCAACCGTCACCGCAAAACCATCGTAGGTAAAGCCCAGACATAAGAAATCGATAATTTGCGGCTCATCGTCGACAACCAACACCGTTGGTTTACGCTCAGGAGGGAGATCTTCAGGTTGCAAAGTCATGTGTGCTTTCCCTTTTTTTCTGTGAAGATAGCAGGGTTGTCAGAAAATTGCAAGGGTGTGATCATGAGAAAGCGAACAAGCAGCTGCGTGCACGCTGTCATTCGTCAGATTTAAAGGCGTGTTTCTGCCAGAATTCATGCCCACGATTGGCGCGCTTTCGCACCCTGAGACGATTTTTGAGCAACAGTTCTGCCACATAATGTGCGCACGTCATTGGAACTCACCTCTTTGCCTTGGATGAAATCTGCAAAACGGTGCCAAATCTGCCAAATAATCTGGAACTGGCCCACTTTTGGTGATTCTATTCTTGCAGAGCTATGGAAGGATGTCAAGGAATCGCACCTGAAACAGAGAAAGATGCTTCAAGCATCTGCTGATGAGCTTTTATCACCAAGAGTGAGCCAGATGGGTTTCATTGCCAAATGTCCACCTTTGTGGGATTGTACCCAACGACAAGGAAGAATGAACATGTGCGTTTGGCAGGGGAGTCCCCGGCAAAACTGGCGCCTAGCAGAGGTTTTGAGCGACGCAGGCGGGCTCGGGGAGGCTGACCCCGAACGTCATGGCATGGAAGGACCACACGCCCAGGCCGAACATCGCTGTGACAACGGCGGCTGACGTCACGACGGCCAGCCATGCACGGCCAGGAATCCTGGTCACCAGCCAGGCGCCGAGCAGGGCGATCGCGCCGATCGCCGGAACGTAGAACCTGGCCGCCTGCAAGGTGCTTTCGGAAGGATCATTCGTCCAGTAGTACGCGCAGTAGAGGCCCCAGACCGCCCACCACGACGCGGCCACGGCCAGGCCGACCCACAGATCGCAGCGGGCCGCGACGCCGGCCTGACCGGCGGCCCGCCGCAGCACCAGCCCCCGCACGATGATCCACGCAAGCGCCGCCAGCCCGAGCACCAGCATCGGCATGGCCTGCATCAGGTGCGCGGGCATGTCCTGCAGATTCGGCACGATAGCGCCGAGGCCGAACGTGACCTCACCGGGCTGGTACCCAGTCGTGAGCGGGCCGCCGTAGACCAGGTCATCGAAGACAGCCACGCCAGCGCCGAAGACCGCCACCGAGGTAAGCCACCAGCACAGCGTGCGGAGGGGCAGCCTCGCGGCCCGCAGTCGCCACGCCACGATCACGGCCGCGACGGCGCAGCCGAGTATCACGATGTCGGTGTAGCGGACGAAGGTCGCGATCTCGATCGCCGCGAACCCGGCGATGCCGGCCCAGGTGCGCCGCCGGGAACTGGCCTCGGTTGCCAGCACCGCCCACAGCAGGGTTCCGGAACCCGCCGCGATCAGCGAGGCGTCGGTGAACGTCGGCATGTAATCGCGCCAGGCAAACAGCAGCGCCGCTCCAGATGAGCAGTACAGGCCCACCGCCGCCAGGCCACCGCAGCGCCCGAGCCAGCGCCGGGCGCCGACGAACAGCCCAAGGCAGGCCAGGGCCCCGTAGAACAGCGGCGCCCACCGGATGATGCCGAGCGCCTGGAACGGCGCCGCGAGGAACGGATAGCCGGGGTCCTTCTCGCTGATATACCGCCCGTCGGACAGTTCGACCCATTGGTTCGGGAACTGGACAAAGCCTCCGGCACCCCCGGGTCCGGCACCGTTCTGGCGGCGTAGCCGTTCGGTCAGGGCAGTTACCTGCGCGCTTGACAGGGTCAGGAAATGCCCCTCGGTCATCGCCACGATCGATGCGCGGTAGGCACCGTCATCGGGCTCTACAGCCCACGGAGGCGCGGTGGACAGCACCACGGTGCACAGCACGGCGAACGCGACAACGGCGAGCACCGCTTCCACCGCGGCGAGCGCCTTTGCCGGGTCAGAGGCTCCGGCTGGGCGGCGGGCAAGTTCCCGTTCACTGTCTGGATTCATGCTGTTGGGTTGCGGTTGTGCGCTCATCTCTCGTTCCTTTCTGGAAATGTGAGAATGAAATGGGGCAGAGCGTGAACATGTTTGACAAGTATGTGGGAGAGCAAGCAATCAGGAGGGAAGAGAAAGCCTCGCTGTAAGAGGCGCAGAGCCACTCTACTGTCCTCTTCTTTTGTGGTCTCATGCTCGTTTTACCGCCCACATACTTGCCAAATTTCCGCCCACTGATGGGTCTGGCCCAATTGAGGTGATAAGGTCTTCAATAAATTCGTTGATGCCATGAATCTGAGCGTAAAAAAGAGGAGAAGCAGGAATGATAAGCTCATCATTCACCTCAATTGGGCCAGACCCACTGATTCTCAAGATTGACACTCTGTGTCAAAGGGTCAGCCTCATCTTTTACTTCGTGCCACTGTCCGATGGTGTGCCAACGTCCGATGGCATGATAACGACATGCGACGCCGTCAGAGAACCATCACTGTTCACTTTGCCGTACGCCTGGATGGTTTCACCTACGGCGAGGTCACTGGAGGCAGGCTGAGACGATTTGGTGTGGGTTTGCAGATCAACCTGGCCTTTGGAGAAGGTTGTGCTGTGCGTAACCAGAATGGTGAAAGTCTGATCTCCGGCCTGTACGGTGATGGTTGAACCATCAATTTTCGTGATGGTCCCGCTGGCCCCGTTCGCTAGTTCAGGGGTTTTGGCCCCGTTTGCTGGTCCAGGGGTACCTTGCTGGCCAGGTTTTTTACCCTGACTTTCCGCATGAGCCGAGGACAGAGCAACTCCACCCGCGAAGAAGGCGATCAGCGTCAGGGTCAGGATACCTGCAATGATCAGCAGTTTTTTAGCCGATGGTTTTTTCTCCATAAAACAAGTCATCCTCTCGAAACTGGATAGTGTTTTCAAACGAGGCTGTCTGTGGCCTCTCTGAGAAGGATAGCAGAGCAGGTTGAAATCTCACGGCACATTTGCTGACGGTTTGCTGAAAATCATCCTTTGCTTGCGAAATGTACCAGTGCAATTATCTATGGAAAATGAGGGCAGGTGTATTTTCGTTGGACGTATTTTAGCAAAAGTGATGAATTCGATCAATAGGATATTCAAGTTGATTCTCTTGCCAGGAAGCATGCTCATTTGCTACACTCGGGTTCGATCTCATGGAGACAATATTAACGCCAGTGTATACTTGGCTCTCCCGCATCTCCTGGGCAAAGCTAAGCCGGTCTGGCCAGCACACGGTGTCGTAACAAACCTCGCCACGGAGGGTTTACACATCCTGGCAATGAGGATGACCGATGTATCTCTGGCCTTTAGTGGAGGGAACTTGAGGAATTGGTGTCGATCACTTCTTCGCGTACGGACCTTCACAAGCGGTTCGCGGCATCAATGAGAGAGAGAGGAATCGCTGAGGTGTCTCAAAACGTTGGTTTTCTGCCACGAACAGACTCGTTCGAGCGTATGAAGTTCACTTGGAGCCCCAACAGTCATCAGATCAGCGAACAGGTGACAGCCGTTGCTCTCTGTGTGTCAGCATCGGGAGGATATTAGAGCATGAGCGACTTTTGTGAAGCCTGGATCTACAGAACAAGACTGCCTGCTCGAGCAGTTCCATCCACATGATCAGCTACCGCTCCCACCAGAAAGAGTGGAGTACACCATGCTCTTTCTGGTGGGATGAACGAGGGGAGGCTTTCACTCACCCCATGCGTTGTTATATGTCCTGGACCTGTGGATAGAGGTGATAGACCTGGATGTAGTTGCCATCGGGATCTCTGGCAGGGAACATGCGGCCCGCGCCCATATCCCCCACCTCACCCAGGATCTCGACAGGCTTGGACTGCCACTCCCGATAGACTGCATCGGCATCCTCGACGGCGAAGCCAAGCATGATCCCGCCGTGTACAAGCGGGACGCCGTAGGTGGTTCCGGTGGCGTCTTGCAGGGCAATGTTGGTCTCGCTTGCACCTGAATGCAGGAAGAGGAAGTCTCCAGCCGGGGAGGAAAAGTCCTGGATGACCTCAAAGCCCAGCAGGTCGGTATAGAACGCTTTCGCGCGCGGCATGTCCTGGACCAGAATCGTCACAAGAGCCAAACGAGTAGACATGGTTCTCTTTCTCCTTTTGCTGGCTCTTTTTGTTCTGTAAGAGATCGTAGATGCGCACAAGCGCGCACATGGCCTGGGTCACGCGGCGGAACACTGCTCCCAAAGGCGAGCATAGGCGACGCGTGTACTACGAAGCACTAGATACGCCCCTCTCGCAGCGTCTCTACCGCTTTGGCGATGCGTCGAAGCCGTGTCTCGGTTGTCCTGGCTCCCTCGATCGAGAACACGACCCGCTGCTTGTTACTGTTGGACAACTCGTCGAAGAAGCGTCTGGCGTTCGCATCGCGGTCAAGCGCCTCCAGGAAGTCGGGCGGCACGTTCACTTCACGAGGCTCTTTGTCGGGTTCGATCTCGACCTCCACCTCGTCACCTGCGCTGACATGGGCCAGGATGCGGTTTTCTGCGCTGATGGGGAGCATGAATACCCCGCCCATCGGGGCCACTGTGCTGCGATAGGTATGCCCGTTGATCGTGACGTGGACTGGTGGTCGCTTGCTCGACCCGAGGTGAGCCACGACCTCTGCCGGAACCTGGATACCTGTAGCGGTCTTGCCGCTCAGTTCGATAATAGCACGAAATTTCATCCTGTTCTCCTGTCTTCGGATACCTTTTCTCTTTGGTCTTTAGCGGGCAGAGTCCCCTGGCCGTCTTAGCCCTGTACGAGGGGACGCTCGTTCAAGAGCTTCATGGCTAGTGCCCAGATCCACGCCCAGGCGAACACGACCCCGATCCAGAAGCCAATGACGCTCCAGGACTGGCCCGATCCCGTGGCGACTCCGGCAAAGGCGACGAAGAAGATAACACCCGTTGCGAGAGAGTACACTGCCCATCCCCGTCGTCTTTGGGAAGCAAACCGACGGGCGAGCACGAAACATGTCGCGATCAGCGCCAGGAAGCCAATCCCAGCGGTGACGATGTGCAGCAGGCCATGCCAGCTGATCGCGTGAGCATTCGCTGGCGTTCCAGGAGGAAAACCAAAGGCCGGATCAGCCGTGAAGAAGCCAGCGCCGATGAGTCCTACACCGTAGACACCCAGAAGGATCGGCCCCCAGGTCCGACCCGGACCAGAAGAAAGTGCTCGCCGCATCCCGACCGCGAATGCTCCGACCAGCAAGCCAGTCAGCACAAAGTTGCTGATCTGAATCCATCCCAGATCTCCATTGGCAAGCAGGCTGAGATCATCATGCAGGAGGTCGAACCCGGGGCGGGTGAGCGCCTGGATCAAACCCACGACGATATAGAAAGGGCCAGCGATCAGGCCACAGATCAGCAGTACTCGTGTCAGTTTCGTAGTCGAATGCATCATCTGTCTCTCTCCCGTCCGATCGAATGCGAGGGGTGTGCTGTCTTGGAAAGTGGCTTTGTGCATAGGTGCTCCTTTTCATTCCTTGTGCGTCAATTCGCTGCTCTCAAGCGAGAGCAGCGCCAGGTTCAAGCGACCGATTTTGGTGAGCACTCCATAGAGGGCTGGCTGATCCTGGAGAGAGCCGAACAGTTTGGATGTGCCATCGGTTTCATGCACAATCTGTAATCCCTCCAGCCACTCCCGCCATGATGGGTCCAGATGCCCTTTGACGCGGATCGAAACGTTCATCTGTCCCTCCTTTCTTCCAGGGGTGGTGTGCTCTGCCGTCTCCACTGAGAAGAGTATAGCCGGGAGGCAGGAGCATTGACATCACCGAAGTTCATGATTGGACGGGTGATATCGTTACGGTGTTGGGGGATCGTCTGGCGGATATGCGATTAGAAGAGGTGCAAGCGCCGAGTCAGCTCGATGGCTTCGGCACGCCGGCTCACGCCGAGTTTGCGATAGATACTGCTGACTTGCGTCTTAATGGTATTGGGGGAGACGATCAACACCTGCGCCATCTCTGGGTAGGTCTGCCCGGCAACGAGCAGGTGCAGCACCCGTTGTTCCTGGGGAGAGAGCGGTTCGATAGGCATGTGTGGATCAGCTTTTTGTGGGAAGTGTTGCAAGGTCTTGTGCGTTGTGGCAGGCAATGCCTCTTTTCCAAGAGGAGGCTGCCGTTCCTCCTGCTCGAAGGCTGCCAGCAAGCGCGACACGTAGGGTCGAGAAATCGAAACAGACGCAGGGGAGGGTTCGTTCCCTTGTGGAGCTTTCAGAAGGGTGAAGAGTGCGTGTTTCATAGGAAGACCGGCATCCAGATACACGCGGAGAGAGTTCTCTGGCTCGGTCAGCGCGAGTAAACGAGCCGTAACGTGTGTTGCTTGCTCTTTTTTCCCTCCCTGGTGCAGGGCCACGACAGAGAGCGCCAGAAACTCGAGAGCTGTGTCGATGTCTCCTGGGCAGTCAAGGTACTCTCTGAAGCACTCCAGCGTCTCAATCGCCCGGGCTGGCTTTTGCAGTGCAAGAGAGACACGCACGAGCGTCAACACTTCTCTTTTGCGCAGAGGATTCCATGCCTCTAGAGAAAGGGTTGTCTGCGCTGCCCACTTCGCTGCCTCCGCCAGATTCCCCTGAGCCAGCCACCATTGCACGCGCAGCGCGATCATTGCGGGAGCATGGTTCGCCAATCCCTCTTGCTCAATCAAGGCTTCGAGCTGTTGCAGGGACAACTCAGCGGTAGAAAGATCTCCTCGTGCCAGCCCGAGCCGTGCTGACAGGAGTTCCCCCCTGACCAGCAGGTCCATCAGCTGCCAGTCCTGTGAGATACGCTGCAAACGGTGCAGCCACTCAGCCGCCTCCTCCAGGCGATTCCAGGCATAGGAGATCTGGAAGAGGAAGTGATACAGATATCCTGCCATGATGGTGCGCGCCCCACTCTGTTCGATCAGGGCAAGAGCCTCCAGGCATTCCTGCTGGGCTAGATGCAACTGTGCGGCCTGGAGATAGGCAAAAGCGAGCCAGGCCATCACACGGATCGTCACCAGGGAGTCTCCTGCTCCCATCATCTGCTGCTTTGCCACAAGCAGTTGTGGGAGCAGGGAAGCGCCCTCACCCTGGAGCAGCGCGGTTCGCCAGAACGTGAAGTAGAGTGGGATCAGATTCCAGCGCGCCTCCTCGTCCTGGGGCAGTGCTTCAATCTCCAGAGCGAGATGGAGCATTCGTTCCTGGTCGCCACGCTTAATGATCGCGGTGACTTCGATCAGGGCTTGCAGCACACGCATACGTCGCTCGATCAACGCTACCTCTGCCTCGGAGAGGGCTTGCTCCGATTTTCTTCGTAGAATCTCTTCTAGACGCATGAGTGTTCGCTCGACCTGGGCGGCCATGCTGGCATGCACGGTTTGGGGACCGATGGTAATGGAGTTGAGGAGGTGAAGAGCGGCTGAGAGAGCCAGGCGCAGATGCGCACGCAGAACGGTATCTGGCAGAGAAAGCACCCAGGTGTGGATGATCCCTGCTTCCCCACTGAGCCAGAACGATTCCGCTGCTTGCTCCATCAAGGAGGCAGCAAAGGAGTAGTCCGGCGCGGCGAGTGCATGGGCGATCGCCTCTCGTCGTTGGCCCACTGCGCCATAAAAGCGGGCCACCCGAAGGTGCAAGAGTGGCACCAGTTGGGGCTGACTTGCTTGCAAACGAGCGCGCAGCGCTTCACGAAAGAGATCATGGAAGCGATACCACTGCCGCTCGTCATCCAGCGGCACAACAAAAAGGTTCGCTCGCTCCAACGCCTCCAGCATCTCCTGGCTCTCCTCCATCGAAGGCAGCGCAGCGACGGCCTGACATACAGCCGCATTCATCCTCTCCAGGATCGAGGTCTGGAGCAGAAACTGCTGGAGTGGGACTGGCAACTGCGCAAGAATTTCTTGCTGCACATAGTCGAGCAGAAAGCGATGATTGCCGGCAAAGTCCTTGACCAAGGCGGAGAGATTCTCACGCTTGCGTAAGGAGAGCGCTGCCAGTTGCAAACCCGCGATCCACCCCTCCGTCCGGAGGTGGAGAGTGGTCACATCTGCTTCTGAGAGAGGCAAGCCCATTCCTTGTATCAGAAAGCTGGCCGCCTCTTCCTGAGTAAACTGCAGATCACGATCACGGATCTCGAGCAGTTGCGAGCGAACGCGAAACCGTGAAAGAGGAAGCTCAGGATCAGTGCGTGTGGCAAGCACCAGGTGCAGATTGGTGGGGACATGCTCAATCAAGGAGAGCATAGAATCAAGGATGGCTTGGTCAGCGATCACATGGTAGTCGTCCAGGATCAGGATGATGTCGGATTCCTCTTCCATAAGATCCTGCAGGAGGGTCATCAGGATGGTGGAGAGAGGGGGAGACTCGGACGAGTGCAGCATGGCGAATGCTCTTTGCCCAACATTCGGCAGGCAGGTACGCAGCGCCGCAATGACCGAAGCCCAAAAGCGGATCGGATCATTATCCAGGGAGTCAAGGGAAAGCCAGGCGACCATGGGTTCGGCTCCGTTGCGCTCGGCACCTTCCATCGTTTCCAGGCTCTCCTGGGGCTGTGAGGAGAGGGTCGCCCATGCGGAGAGCAACGCGGTCTTGCCACTTCCGGCAGAGGCCGAGACGAGCGTCAAAGGATGAGAGCGCACCGCGTCCAGTTCGCTGAGCAAGCGAGAGCGCGCCACCAGCGGAGTGGACAGACGGGGACGAGAAAGTTTGGGTGAGAACAACACTCTCCCTTGCTCCGCATGAGGCTTCGCGCTTGGCCTCTCTCCTTCTTGCCCCGTTTCTTTCCGGTGAGAAGAAAAGGGCTCGCTGCCCAGCGCCTCTGCTGCTTCCTCTAAACGGTCGAACGTCACCTTGACCGTGGGTCCGAGATAGTGTTTGCGGGTGTGTCGCGCCTGTGTGCGATAGGCATACCAGTAGCCAGCCCCGCGTGAGCGGGCTTCTTTGAGGACCGAGAGCCGCCCTGCTTGCCCCACAAAGGCAAACGCGGTGTGTTCGTCCAACCAGCTTTGCCATGCTGGCTCGTCTCCCCGGCGGAACCAGTGCTCTGGTTGCCCATGAGTAGAGAGTTCATACTGCTGCTGCACTTCAGACCAGATGAGCGCGTGCGGTGATGGACCCGGCATAGCTTCCTCCCTGTAGTGTTGGGTATTGCATCTCCGATCCCCCAACACCTATGAGTATAACACGCAAAAAGTCTGGAGGACAGCGTTTCTCCTACAAGCTCTTTTGGGCTGTCGAACCTTTTCGATATGGAACTTGACTGCTTTCTCCAGTTGAGAGAGCGTGCCTGAATTACCCTTGAGTTGTCTGCGAGTCTTCCAGCAGTGCTAATTGGATGGGCATCGTCTTGTGTCGTCGTTTCTGTCGGGGAGCCGCTTGGCGAGCTGCCACTGGGTCTCATCCAATTCCCATAGCCATCCTTGCAATGAGCGATAGGGTGTTTCAAAGCGTCTGGCCTCTGGCACCGCTTTGAAGTGCTTTTTATCTGGTTGATAGCGAACGGTGAACTGAGCCAGTGGTGTGTCCTGGTATTCGACGGTGAGCGCATCACCATACAGCCAGATCACGGTAGGATGACGGGCCAGCGCCTCTTCCCCATAGAGTTTCCACCGCCGAAAATGCGCATAGCCCAGACGATCTAATCGCCTGAGATGCCGGGTCGCATAGAAAATCCGGTGCAATTGTTCCGGGGTACGCAGTTTGCCGGTCTCCTGACCAAGCACTTCCGCAGGACTGAGGCGGTTGTCGTCGCGTTTGCGATGAGCCCAATGGTAGAGTAGGACGCCGACGAGGTACATGGAATGTCCTTTTTCGACGCCCTCTCCCCGAACCGGACTTACGAGTTTCCAGGTATCCGGCTCTCCAGTGACATACTGTTTCTGTTGTTGGCGTTCCTGTGTGGTCGGCCATGTTGAATAGTCATATGGCATGACCAGCAAACCACCAGGGTTTTTCGTCGTCGAGAAGCCATCACGTGCATCCATCGGGGTTTCTCTCTTCTTCCTTTCTGATGCAGGTCTTTCAGTGCTCGAACGTGATGGACTGAGATTCTGTCATGTGATCCACAGAGTTCGCAGGTATCTGCGAGGAGTCGCTTCTCAAGTTCTGTGTGACCTGTCCAGACTTGTCCTGGCTGATCGTTAAGAATCGTTCGTGGTTCCCTTCTGAGCGGAATGTTTCCCCATTTTGCTATCAGTGGCTGTTTGCCCTCTCGCTCAACAATGACATGCAGCCCTTTGTAGGGTCTGCCGTCAACGATGTGCGTCGTTTGGTATCGCTTGTAGATTCTGGGGACGGAGATTTTGAGCTTCGCGGCCAGAGTCTTTGTCAGGGATTGTTCCATGATCCAGCGCAAGCGACCAAGTCTGTTCAGGTTATTTGCCATCTGATAGTATTCGACCAGCCCTCGGTACTCCGATTGGTAACGCGACATGATCGAGTATGCTGTCTCTGTTTCGAGTTCCGTTCGGTGTATTGGCTTTCCGTTCTTGAGGTAGCGTTCACTTTTCTTCGTCAGCACATCATCAGGGATGCGTAGCTCAACTTTGCCGTTCACGTATCGTTTCCCGTGTGGGCGATAGGTGTTTGCTTGCATTGTTGAGAGGTGGTAGCCGAGGAAGCGTGCCGTTTCCGTTCTTGCATGGGTAATCAAGGTCTTGTCCTCTGAGAGTTCCAGCTTGAGTTCGTTCTGCAAGAATAGTCTGACTCGCTGTTTAATTTCCTCTGCTTCATCTTTTGTTCCGATATATCCAATGAGCCAGTAGGATAGGCCGCAGGCGAGGTACTGCGTCAACAGCCCTTTTCCCCCGGCCCTCCTCCGAACGCCGCGTGCGAGTTTCCAGGCACGGCGCTCTCCAGTGCTTGTTCCCGTTTCCGGTGAGTCTTCAACCAGTTGTGGCACTCTCCATTTCGGATACCTCCCTTTTGAAGACTCCAAGCACCTGCTTGGCTTCCCCCTGTGGTCAGCTCTCCTGACCTCCCTGGTCGGGCGTGACTCCGACGAGTAATGTCCAAGCTCCGTGACCCTGAGCCTCTCGGCTCGTCGGGCCATCCCAAGTTCCCTCAGTGCGAGACGTATCGAGCCTGACGTAGGTGCCGCGTTTGCTCCCTTCAGGAAGATCATTTCTCCCCGCTCATCACGCGGAAGGTTCAGGTGCCGACGATTTTGACACCCTATCGTGATGACCCCGCGATAGATGCGCTGTGATCGGGGGATGTACGCTTGCATCGCTGGAAGCTGCGGTTCAGCCAGTCTAGGTTTCACCTTGATCTATCAGGCGGGTCTTGCGGGACAACGCTTCAGCGCCTTCACACGTTTCCCGCGTTTCTCACATGCTCCTTTCCCCTTCGGCTTTCGCGTCCAGGTTGGTGAGATGACCCGGAGGTTATACTCTTCCGGACCTCCCTTCTCTGCGAGAAGGATCTCGTACTGGGTTAAGTGGCGCACGTCGTCCGCATATCGCACATATTTTAGCCGTCGGTAGTCAGGATCATGAGGGTCAATCGAGGGCAGTTGTTGTGCGCGCCTGCGTACTTCAATTGCTTCTGAGAGTTTCCCCTTTCTCTTGAGCCGGGCAGCTTCATTGAGGAGTGCGTTGTATGCCTCATTGGGCTTACGTCGGTCCCCTTTGGTATATGCCGGAATGATATGCTTCTCGATATACTTGTCTAGCCGGTCCATGTAGATATTGCTCGAAATTGGACTGACGATCCCGCCTTGTGGTGCGCCACTCAAGGTGGCGTTGTATTTCCAATCTTCGAGATATCCCGCTTGAAGAAGCTCACGGATGAGGCGTAGGAAACGCCCATCGTGTATTTTCTCAGCCAGTATGCCCAACAGCATTTGATGATCCAAACTGTCGAAGCAGGCTTTGATGTCTCCCTCCCCACGTGATGCGCAACGAGATTTCGACAAGCAGGCGGAGAAGCAGAAAGCGGATCTCGACGGAGACGACGTCATTTTGTGCCATACTGAGAGAGGGTTGAGATAAGGCCTCCCTCATGTGAGAGGGTTGAGCGTTCTTGATGCCCGATTAGCCAAGGCTTGACGAGTGGGGAAACAAAATGACAGGAGATCCTATGAGTACCGATGACCCATCCTCTGTGAGCATTCAGACCGACGCCTCGCCGATCCCTTCGGTGCCTGCCTGGTTTGGCGAGGTTGCCCTCGTCGCCCACATCTTGACCCGCCAGGGCTTGCTTTCCGAAATCTCTGAGCGTGTGCGTTTCTCCCGCAAACGGTTCGGAACCTATGAGGTGATCGACTTTCTCGTCGTGCTGATGGGCTATGCCCGAAGCTGTGAACCGACGAGGGCCTCCTATTACGAGCGCCTGCTGCCGTT
>WNGK01007818.1_pt1 | contig 30970 bp, 31 predicted proteins | sample 5400601 | NCBI WGS metagenome assembly WNGK01 (sample SAMN13153376, study PRJNA577476) | soil metagenome | isolation source: 60 cm soil or saprolite under Garry oak tree replicate 1 | place: USA:California | collected 2016-06-15 | reverse complement strand
GTCGCTGGCATAGGAACAGCAAGCTCGGATGCCTGGCGAAGAATAAGGCCGAAATCTTTGAACATCAGTGGCAGGGGAAAGTTCGCCGGATACTCTCTTTGCGCTGCATTCTCCAAAGCAGCCTTCTGCCTGGGTGAGACGACGGCGGTTTGTTTCAGCACCTCTATGAGCTGTGCTCGCTCTAACCCGGATTTTTCTCCGAGAATAAGTGCCTCAGCCAGTGCTTGCAAGGTGAGACCCAATAGGGTGTTTACGACAAGCTTCATCGTCGTGCCCATGCCACTTGGACCCATATAGAAACTCGACGTACCGAGTACAGCCAGGATGGGTTTGCACGCCTGGTAGGTCTCCTGTTCGCCGCCGACGAAGATGACCAGGCTGCCTGATTCGACTTGCGGGACACTCCCCGAGACGGCAGCATCGATCATCTGAATACCTTGCTCCTTTGCTGCCTCATAGACGTGGCGTGAGACCGTGGGAGAAACGGTGCTCATCTCAATAGCGATGGTTCCTGGTCGTGCTCCTGCCATGACCCCTTCTGGTCCAAACATCACGGATTGTAGAGCCACATCATCGGTCACACTCGACATAATGACGTCGCTTTGCTCTGCTACGGTCCGTGGCGTTGCAGCGACATGCGCACCATGCGACACTGCTGGTTGAGTTTTTTCCATGGTCCGATCGTAGACGGTGAGTGAGTATCCAGATGCAAGCAGTCGCAGGGCTATATGGCTTCCCATATGCCCCATGCCAATGAAGCCAATGTTGGGTTTGGCAAATTCCTTTGTAGTCATACCTATCCCTCTCTAAAATCTGCTCTGCGTGTGTTTTTATTACGATGTTCTTTCCCTACGATTTTCTTCCTATATGAAAGTATAGTGTTCAGCGCAAGAAATATCATGACACTGAGGTGGGATTCTGCCTGGTTTCGTCCTTGACACTTTCGTGGGATGGATGTGTCGTAAGTATCCTTCCTCGCTATCCCACTCCCGTGGCATGACAACGCTCATGCTGCACCTTATACTGATCTCTAGGGAAAAGAAAAAGAAATCGGCAACGCGTGACGATGAATAGTCACAGGAACGCGAAACCGTTCACGGCTCCTCGGAGAGCAAGCCAAGGGCGCGTGCTCTCCCCACCGCCTGGACGCGGGTATGTACTCCGAGTTTCGAGAAGATATTGCTCACATGGCGTTTGACCGTATCAATTGTGATCACCAGCCCCTCCGCAATCTCCTGGTTTGAGTCCCCCCGTACCAGCAGGTGGAGCACTTCCAGTTCGCGCTCACTCAAGAGATCGAGCAGCGGTTGTCCTGTTGTGCGTTGTCCTGCTGCCTCAGACTGATGCTCAGGTGTGGTGCCATCCTGGCGAAACGCGGCAAGCACCGTGTCCAAATAGGGTGTCGGTCCGTGCTTGCGTTGCTGATTCCTGAGCCTGGTAAGCAAAACAGCCATCTGCGACCCTTCATCCACGAAGCGGCGTATGTAGCCCTCCGGTTCAGCCAGTTGCAGAGCCTGGGCAAGGAAGGTGAGCGCCTCTCGCTCTTCGCCGCGCATGGAATGAGCCAGAGCCTGCAATACCTTTATTTCGATGACGTGGCTCCAGCGTTCCTGCTTTTCTGCACCAGCCTCGAGCGGTTCCAGGAGCGCGAGGGCCACCATGGGCCTCTTCTGAGCCAGCACAATGCGTGCGTGTGCCACATCCTCGCGTTCACGGGCAAATGGGGAATGTACTCTAGTCTGCTGGAGGAGTTCCCGTGCCCAGTGGGTGGCACGTTCTGACTCGCCACTTGCCAACCAGAACTGGACCCAATCCACGATGAGGTAGGCATCGCGCCGGTATGGGCTGTAGGTTTTCTCCAGGACCTCTTCTGCATGCTGGAAGGCAGAGTGCGCTGCCTCCATCTCTCCACGTGCCAGGTAGACACGCATCAGCTCGGTGTATCCTAAATACAACGCGACGACGGTTTCGGTCTGCTCACTCAGCCTCACTGCCTGTAAAACCAGATCCAACGCCTCATCCAGTCGGTTCCACTCTCGCAGGACGTCCGCGTGGAAGATGGACGCCCAGCACACCATTGCATGTGGTAGTCCAACGGGTGTTGTTCCCAGGAGCGCAGCTTGCTCGCTAACCTGCACCGCCTCATGGAGCTTGCCACGCAAGAGCAAGGAATACGCTGTTCTGCTCAGATAGAGAATGGTGGATGAGATGTCTCCTGCAGCTTGTGCGAGCGTCGCCGCCTCCCGTGCGCACTGGATGGCTGCCACGATGTCACCAAAGGAATGATGGGCCAGCGACTGCGCATATGCGACTTCTGCTCGAGTTAAGAGATTCTCTTCTGCAAGATGGGTAAGGGCATCCTGGCAGAGAGCCAGGGTGGCATGCCCATCGCCAAGATAATAGCCGGTAATGATGGCGCGATAGGCAGCAATTTCTCCCCACAGATGGTCTCGCTTGTGCCGTTCAGTTGGGGGAGATGCTCCAGTGCCAGCAGTCTCATTCATTGGGGCCAGATACTTGCCTCGCAAAGCCGTTTCTGCATCGTAAAGCCAGCGGTCCATGGTCGTGTACGGAGCAACCATGAACAGGGTCTTGGCATACGCCAGGCACAGACGTGGCCGTGAGCGCACAATTTCGACAGGAAGCTTCTCAAGCCAGCGCCTCACCATCGCATGCTCACTGTGCCCCCAGATGGATGCAGATTCTTGTTCGATCAAATCGGCCACTCGAGGCCAGTCCTGTGCACTGATGGCATGACGTGCTGCCGAAGTTCGGGATCCCTGCTCGGCATACCAGCGGCTGGCTCGCAGGTGCAGGGTGGATATTACTTCTCCTTCTGTCTGCTCAAGTCGTGAGCGCAAGGCTTCGGCGAATAAGGCATGGTAGCGGAACCAGCGTCGCTGCCCATCCAGGGGCACCACAAAAACATTGGCACGTTCCAGGAACTCGAGTGTCTCCTGGCTGCCCGTCTGCTGGAGCACCGCGTCACAAAGGGGAGCGGAGAGCCGCTCTAAGAGAGAGGTATGCAACAAAAACGTCTGCACTGGTGGCGGCTGCCGCCGCAAGACTTCCTCCATCAAATAATCCAGGATATAACGCTGACTCCCACTCACCTCATCTAGCAGATCGGCAGGATCAGTGTATCCCTGCAAGGAGAGGCCGAGCAAGTGCAAGCCGACCAGCCACCCCTCCGTCTTGGTGGTCGCATCCTGGATAATGTCTGTTGGGAGCTGCATGCCCATCACCTCCTTGAAAAAAGCCATAACCTCCTCCGGCGTGCAACGCAACTGGTTGGTGCGTACTTCCAGTACCTCCCCACGTGCTCTCAGCAGAGAAAGTGGCAAGGGAGGATCGGCGCGAGTGGCCAGGATGAGACGCAGTTGGGGCGGGAGATGCTCCACGAGATAGGTGAGGGAGCTGTGAATCTCAGGTTCGGTGATCAGGTGATAGTCGTCGAGGACCAGGAGAAACTGCTCAGTTCTGCTCACCAAGGCATTGATGAGCGCCTGCAAGACGTGGCGCAAGGGCGGCGTAGGCGCTTGCTGCGTGTGCAAATAGCCCAGGAGGGGAGTGCAGAGACCTGGCTGCTGGCGATCCAGTGCCGTGAGTGCGTAGGCCCAGAATTGCACCGGATCGTTATCGCTTTCATCCAGGGAAACCCAGGCCACATGCTGCGCTTCAGGGGTATGCTGTGAGAACGACTGCACCCAGGCTGAGACCAGAGTGGTCTTGCCGAAGCCGGCAGGAGCTGAAATGAAGATGAGTTTGCGTCGTAGTCCTTCATTGAGCAGAGAGGTCAGGTGGGGACGCGGGAGGAGGGGATGTGAAGAGGAAGGTAGAAAGAATTTGGTCGCCAGGAGCTGATCATAGAACAGCGTAGCCTCAACCATGGCAACGCCTCCTGCCTGCATGTTGCTGCATCATTTTGACTCTCTAGACTCTGATAGAGGTAAGATACCATTCTACAGAGTGTGAGGTCAAGCGTCACTATCGCAGTAACACGAAAGTGTGAGCACAGCCTGTCCGCACAATCCCACTCCAGTATCATGACACGTTGCACATAGAGCGCTATACTAATTGACAGAGAGCAGGGAAACGATGAGGCGAAACGGATCGACGTTTTCACCTACGCGATAGGGATCTGCTCGCAAAACGGTTCTACGACAACAATGTATCGTGCATTGTATGAGAAAAGGAGAATGATATGCAGAAAAAGCAATTTGGCAAAACGGAATTGCAGATTACGCCGGTTGGCCTGGGTGCCTGGGCGATGGGTGGCGGGCAATGGGAATCGAGTTGGGGTCCACAGGATGACCAGGAATCCATTGCGACGATCAGGCGTGCACTAGATTTGGGCATCAACTGGATCGACACCGCCGCGGTCTATGGTCTAGGTCACTCCGAAACCATAGTGGGCAAAGCTATCAAGGGTCGCGAGCGGCCTTACATCTTCACCAAGGGCTCCCTGGTCTGGGACGAGCACGGGCATATGGGTCATAACCTCAAAGCCGCCTCTCTGCGGCGCGAAGTTGAAGCCAGTTTGAAGCGGCTCGGTATTGACATCATCGACCTGTATCAAATCCACTGGCCCGATCCTGATCCCGATATTGAAGAAGGCTGGAGTACCCTCGCCGCACTGAAGCAAGAGGGAAAAGTGCGCCATATCGGCGTTTCGAACTTCAGTGTCGAGCAGATGCAGCGTGCGGAGAAGATCGCGCCCGTTGAGACGCTTCAGCCGCCCTATTCGCTGGTGCATCCCAATGTCGAGAAGGAGATCCTCCCTTATAGCCAGCAGCACCAGATCGGCGTGATCGTCTACTCACCGATGGCTTCGGGTCTGCTCACAGGCAAGATGACCAGGGCGCGTATCGCGAACCTGCCCGAGGACGACTGGCGCAAGAGAGGCACCGAATTCCAGGAGCCACGCCTTTCGCGTAACCTGGAGCTGGCAAACCTGCTGGCCGAGATTGGCAAAGCGCACAAGGTCACAGCAGGAGTTGTTGCCATCGCCTGGACACTGCACAATCCGGCAGTCACTGCAGCGATTGTCGGCGCACGTCATCCCAGCCAGGTAGAAGAGACGATCGCAGCAGCCGAGTTCAGGTTGAGTGAGCGCGAGTACGAGCAAATCGGGCAGTTCGTGGCACAGCATCCATAGTGCTGTGTCGTACTTCCAGACAGACGAATGGTGAGGAACGTTTCCTTTTTATAACTTTTGGACATCGTTAGCGTCCAATTTGCACTTTCGGACAAACATTGACTCCAACGGCACAGAATCGAATACTTTTGGAGTCATCGGATCAAGCGTGAAATGGGGGCATTTGCAGACAAACTATGAGAAAAGTCACATATCCAAACTGGCTTTTTCCTCGCGTGCGCAGATCGCGGTATGGGCCGTCGAAATTGGGCTCATGAAACAGGCCGAATGAACAAAGCTGCGTGGAAACACGCAGGGATAGCAGGAATAAGGCGCACTTCACACCTCCCAGTATCACATTTCCTCCGTGTTCTTCCTGCATATATCTACGTGCTGTTTGCTTAAAACCTCTGTATTTTTCCTGATGGAATGTTAGCGTTTTCTGAGTACACTACTGACAACGATCGGAATCTAAAGGATTCCTTTCGCTCAACAATCGATACTGTTTTGCAGTAGTTTACACAAGGAGGAACACTATGGCGACTCAGGCAGACGCGAAGAAGAGCTATGTCCTTGACGGTTTTCTCTTAGAAGCATGTTCATGTATGGCACCCTGTCCTTGTTGGATAGGGGACGATCCTGACGGAGGGAACTGCGACGCCTTCGTAGCACACCACATTAGTCAGGGACAAATTCAAGGAGTGGATGTCTCGAACCTCACAGTTGTGCAGGTTGTGCAAATCCCAGGCAATGTCTTGGCTGGGAACTGGCGCACTGTATTCTATGTTGATGACAGGGCAACACCTGAACAACAACGAGCTCTTCTTGACGCTTGGACCGGTAAGGTAGAAGGGCCATTAGCAGGGCTGGCAGGGCTGGTAGGAGAGCGTATAGCCATCATTGCGGCACCAATCCAGTATGATGTCAAGGGGGGCAAAGGCACCCTGCGCATTGGTGAGTTTCTCAATGCAGAAATGGCACCCTACACCGATGCGAATGGCGAGGCTACTACTATCCACGATACCGTCTTCAGCACCATTCCCGGCTCTCCGGCCTACGTCTCCAAGGCCTCGCGCCACCGCGTGAACATTCCCGAGCATGGTATGACCTGGGAGTTCAGCGGGCGCAACGCCATTCAAGGCAACTTCCATTTTGAAGCGTAAAACCAGGTAATGTAGCAAGTACAAGGAGGTGCCTGATGGGTACAACGAATTCGACTGAACTGAAAAACCAGGAGCGTACACGATCTACTTCGCGCCCTCGGGCACTTGTCCTGTGGCCCTGGGCCATGATAATTGCTGCGTGGACCCTTGCCCTGCTGGCAGTAATTACCAACCAGACCTACTTGATCAACCATCACTACTTGCTCGAGGAGAGTCATCTTCCAACGTTCACGGCCCTGGTGGTGTTCCTGGCTTGCTGGCAGGTGATGACGGTGGCGATGATGCTTCCATCGAGCATGCCTATGATGTACATGATGGTGCATGCCAGCCGAAAACAGAAACGCCCACTCGTAGTACAAATGGCTTTCCTGGCAGGATATGCAGTCGTCTGGACGGCATTCGCTGTTGCAGCCTTCCTGGGCGACACCCAGATTCACCGGCTGGTGCATAGTTGGGTGTGGCTCTACCTGCACTCCTGGGTGATTGGGGCAGCCACCCTCGCACTGGCGGGCGGATTTCAATTCAGCCCGCTGAAGGAACGTTGTTTGAAGCAGTGCCGTACCCCCTTTAGCTTCTTCGTACGCTACTACCGCAAAGGATCGGGAGCGGCCTGGCGGCTGGGGCTGCGCCACGGAATGTTCTGTCTCGGCTGCTGCTGGGCCCTGATGCTGGTGATGTTTGGCCTTGGGGTGGGAAGCCTGGTGTCGATGGCGGTGCTGACCGGGGTGATGGTCGTGGAAAAAACGTTTCCGGGCGGTCAGCGTCTCAGCCCCGTCATAGGAATTGCCCTGCTCCTGCTGGCGGTTCTGTGGCTGGCTCATCCTGCCTGGCTACTGAGTAGTATTGAAGTGTAATAGCGCTCTCGTTACGCAGGGAAAAAAGCAACACCAAAGAGGAGGAAAGGAATATCATGTACGCTCTCGACTTCCAACTGACAAATCGAGAACAAGAGGTACTGCACCTGGTAGCGCAAGGGTATACTGATCGCAGAATTGCACAGTCACTGATTATTAGCCCTCGTACGGTCAACCGTCACCTGAGCAATATCTTTGTCAAATTAGCCGTGCCGTGCCGAACTGCTGCCGTTGCTTATGCTATCCGACTTGGATTAATGTGATTCTTTCCCACTAAAGGAAAGGAACATTCGTTGAATGCGGTAGATATTCTGATTCTCGTATATAATACTTCAGGCCACGGAGCTGCCCTGGTATACCCGGCTACGTGCGAAGCGGGCCAACTGGAAACGTTCCAGCGGCACCACGGGCTGCGTATCGCAGACCATGCTGCTCAGCAATTCGCCCAGCAGCGGGCCGAATTTGAATCCATGACCTGAGAGACCGGTGGCAAGGATGACGCGCGGGTCTGTTGGCAGGCGGTCAAGAATGAAATCCTGGTCAGGGGTCACGTCGTACATGCACGAGTCGACGTGTGCCAGTTCTGTCCAGTGCAGAGCAGGTAATAACTCGCGTAGTCTCCTGGTTATCTGGTCAAGGATGTGCCCATCAGGGGCAGATGTATCGTCGGGGTCAACACGTGAGCCGAAGGAATGCGAGGCAGCCTTTAGCCACATCTGGCCACTTGCATTTGCTGCGCGCTGCAGCGGAAAACCATACAGGTCGTGCGCAATAAATGCGGGAAACGTATGTATTCCGAAGGATGCTGGAGACAGGCCAGCAAAATAAAGCAAGTACTGGCGTGTCAAGTGCACGGGCACATGCAAATCTCCCAGCAGGTGATGTACCCAGGGACCGGTCGCCAGTACTACCCGGTCTCCCAGTACCTCCCCACCCGAACTGAGGTGAATGCGCAGGGGTTGTTGCTGCTCACCCGAGATGAGACGAGACACGCGACTGTGCTCGTAAATCTCTCCGCCAAGTTCGAGTATTAAACTTTTAAGCACGCTCAGACAGGTCGACGCGTGCAGTATTCCTGCTTCTGCGTTATATATCAGTACATCGTACGCGTGCGTAGCGAATTGGGGAAAACGTTGCCGGCAGCGTTGTTCTGAAAGACGCTCGCTGGGCTGCTCCATGCTTTGCAGCAGGTGATGGCTAGGTAGGGTGTAATTATCATCCTCCGTTCCCAGCATGAGCAGGCCCGTTCGCGTGTAAAGAGTGCGCGTCGTCATACGCTCGAGATAGCGCCAGCGCTGCAAACTCAACTGCACCATCTGTACATACTGCGCGTCGGACCCATACTCGAAGCGCAGCAGGCGCGACGGTCCGCGCGAAGTAGATCGCGCATGATCAACGCTCTCTTGCTCTAATACTGCGACCTTGCGCACACCTCTCTTCAGTAAAGCGTAAGCGGTCGAAAGCCCTACGATGCCTGCTCCTACAATGACAACTTGCTGCTGGTACACGATCTTACCTCTTCTCTAGCTCATTTTATAGCCGAAGTAACTGCTCAGCAGGGGGTGCTGGGGGGACGCAGTCCCCTGGCCGGAGCGCGAGGTGTCCTCGCTTCCTTTTATAGCCGAAGTAACTGCTCAGCAGGGGATGCCGGGGGACGCAGTCCCCTGGCCGGAGCGCGAGGTGTCCTCGCTTCCTTTTTCCTCCCCTGCCGCCGCAGGCGGCACAGGAAAGCTACCTGAGTGGTTACTAGCCGAACAGTGCAGAGTATAACAGAAAATACACTAAAGGTCAAGTGGAGATGACGTGCAAATGATAAAAATAACGGTTATTTATAAAATTAGAATTTCCACTATATTTTGTTATAACAGTGAAATTCATTTGTATGTCACTCTGTAAAGCGAAACGTATATTGGGAATGAGCTAAAAGACGAACAAATGTAGGACATTTACAGATCAGCGTGTGATACAAACGTATCTTCGTAAACTCGACGTGCTCTCATGCAATGAGTTACAATTTAGAGGAAGTATGATTGCTTTTTAGGAGGAAGACTTGGAAGGCCCCGGCTTTCCAACGAATAGAGTATCTATGCAAGAAGATATGTTTAATGTTCCTGCCTATACAGGGAAGAGGCTATATATAGCTCCCGCACATCACATTTACGGTGAGCCCGTATTGCCCTCGTCTAAGTACTATACCCTGCGCTACCTGCTGGCCGCGACTCTGGCTCAGGGTGATAGGTCACCATCAATGCCGGCAACGCCGGGGCTGTCCTGCGCCTGCTGCTCGGTGTGGGCGCATTCCTGCCAGAGGTCACTTTTCTCACCGACTATCCCCATTCTCTGGGAAAACGACCTAACCGCGAACTGCTGGAAGCCCTCAACTCGCTCGGCGCGATATGCGAGGGCACAGGTCCCGAAGGCTATTTACCCGTCACCATACACGGCGGCCACTTGCACGGCGGCAAAGTAACCATTTCCGGCGCGCGTAGTTCGCAATACCTGAGCTCGCTGCTCTTCCTCGCGCCGCTGCTTGGAGAGTCACTGGAAATTGTAGTGGTCGATGATCTGAAATCACGTGCCATGGTGCAGGTGACGCTGAACGTGCTGCGCGAGGCCGGTATCGTTGTCGAACATGACGAAACATGGCGGCGTTTCTTTATTGGCGGCGGACAGGCCTACCAGCCGCGTGATTACATTGTTCCAGGCGACTATCCTTCCGCTGCCGCGCTGCTGTCGACCTGTGCTGTGACGACTGACCCCACGAGCGAGGTGCGGCTGGCTCGCCTGCGCCCCGGCGAAGAGGATGGTGAGGCATTGCTGGAAGCGCTGAAGGCGATGGGCGCCGATCTGCATATCGATGGGGAGAATATCACGGTGCGTGGAGGGCGCCGCTTACGGAGCATCGAGATGAATGGCGACCGTGCCATCGATTGTGTGCCCGTCCTGGTAGCGCTTGCATGCTTCGCTGATGGAGAAAGTATCTTCTACAATATAGAGAACCTCCACTACAAAGAATCCGATCGTATCGATGACCTGTGCCTTGAACTGCAACGAGCCGGCTGCGCAGTCATTCCCCGCCGGGACTCCATTATCGTGCAGGGGCAGCCCCAGGGCATCGAAGGCGGTGTGGTTGTCGATGGTCACAACGACCACCGCCTGCTCATGGCCCTGGCAATCGTCGCTCTCCGTAGTCGTCGCGGTCTCACGCTCGGCGGCGTTGAGCATATCAGCAAAAGCTACCCCCATTTCTTTGAGGACTTGCAGCGCCTGGGCGTAAGAATCGATATCGCAGAACCGTAGGGGCGAGTGCGGTGAGGAGTGGCTGGGGACGCCATCCGGGGGATGGTGTGCAGGCCTTTATGGTCGCCCGCGGAGGCCGAATCCAATAAATACAGGGAGAGAAGGAACATGCAACATGACTACCCCATCCTGGAATTTGATAGCACGCTGGAAGCTATGCTAGAACCCCGGCGTATCATCAAACCCATCGATATCCCCGAGCATGCCGTCGCCTGCTTCTTTCAAGATGTAATCACTCAGTTATCTCAACGGCATGCAGCTCGTGTCATCAAACACCTGAAGAGTGAGATCGGGACGCACCCGGTCTATGAACTCGAAGTCGAAGGCAGGCGTCTGGCCGTCTTTCATCCTGGCGTTGGGGCACCGCTAGCAGCAGGTATGCTTGAAGAGGTGATCGCCCTTGGCTGCAAGAAATTCATCGCCTGCGGCGGGGCTGGCGTACTTGATAGTACACTTGCAGTCGGACATGCTATCGTGCCGGTGGCAGCCGTGCGGGATGAAGGCACCTCCTATCACTATCTTCCACCAGGCAGGGAAGTCGATGCCAGCCCGCAAGGCGTTGCCGCACTTGAAACGGTGCTCAAGGCTCACCAGGTCGACTACCTGCTTTCCAAAACCTGGACCACCGATGCCCTCTACCGTGAAACGCCCGCAAAAGTGCAGCTCCGCAAGGCAGAAGGATGCTTGACGGTCGAGATGGAAGCCGCGGCGTTTTTTGCTGTTGCCCGGTTTAGAGGCGTCCAATTCGCGCAATTGCTCTATGGCGGCGATGACCTGGGCGGCAGCGAGTGGGATGACCGCAACTGGGTTGAGCACGCCTCCGTGCGCGAAAAACTCTTCTGGCTTGCAGCCGAAGCCTGCCTGCTGCTGTGAACGAGAACACAAACGGTTCGTAGCTACGCAATTTATTGCACCCTGGTAGAGCGTCTTTATAACGCGCCTGACAGACGAAAATTCGCTGTCTAGCAAATTGCTTACCAGCATGATACAATAGTCACCAATCAAAGTAGAGGAGAAACAATCGTGTTGGCGGCATAAAGTACAGTTGGATTGTTGGGCCGAAAGGACAAGGATGTGTACAGGTTCAAAGGCTTTGATAGCGCTCAGTGTGGAGACAGCATGTCCGCCCTTGAAGGGATGGTCAATGCCTGGATGGAGGCCGAACATCCGCGCATCCGTCATACTTGCCAGACCATGCGGGGTGACCATATCCTGCTCAGTTTTGTCTATGAAGATACACGGGAACTGGAACAGCGTGTCTCCGCTCGTGCACAGTCGGCCACCTTACCCAGGTTTTTTGATGATGAGTATGCCGATGAACATCCTACCAACCCACAGATTCCCATAACACCACCGCCTGTACAGGCGCATTGATAGTGCGCATACTCACCTGCATCCATATACAAAGGGATGGCCATCGTGACTCCAGATCTTGTATACTGCACTCCTGACGGCGAGATACGTGAAGAACCCCGCCTGCAGGCGCTTGCCTTTGGCAAGCGTCTCCTGGAATCCGCTGACCTTATTCCCTTGCCCGGCGGGGCTACGCTGGCAATGATGCCAGATCGCCTGGCCGTTGGGCAGAAACGGGGCGGCGAACGGCACGTGATCCCTGCCTCCCTCGGATGTGCCGCCGCTGCCCTGCTTCCCATCGGCTACACCCGCACCCTGTTGCCCGCCTACGAAAAAGTACAAGGCACGGAACCCTTACCCTTCTTTGGCTACAGTGCTGTCGCCGGTCTGCGCGGCCAACTCTATGTGGCAGCCCTGCGCACAGATGACCCGCGTAAATGGCATCCCAGTGCCTTCAACCGGCGCATTTTGACTCGCCTGGTGCGCGAGAAACAGGCTGCTTTCCCGCGTAATCGTATCGTAGCACAGCATGCTCACTGCGCGCTTGACTACTCGTGCCCCACAGCCAGCAACCTCTTCTTTGGCCGCTGGGAGATGGCAATTGCGATCTCTCCCGGCTGCAACGCTCGCTGCATCGGTTGTATCTCTAAACAAGAAGAGGAAAACTTGATTTCACCACAGGATCGCTTGACCTTCATCCCCACTGTCGACGAAATCGTCGAGGTAGCCGTACCTCACCTGGAACATGCCGAAGAGGCCATTGTCAGCTTCGGACAGGGCTGTGAAGGAGAGCCATTGTTGCAGTGGCGGCGTATCGAGCAGGCTATTAAAGCTATCCGTGCGCGTACCGGTAAAGGTGTCATTAACATCAATACAAACGCCAGCAATCCGCGCTGGCTGCAACGACTCTACGATGCCGGCCTGGATACCCTGCGCGCGAGCACCATCTCTGGACATCCGGAAACATACACCGCCTATTACCGCCCTCTTGGCTATAACTTTGAAGACGTGAAGGAATCCTTGAAACGCGCGCGCGATGCGGGCGTCTACAGCTCTATCAATCTGCTGTGCTTCCCCGGCATGATCGACCGCGAGCGCGAAGTGGAGGCGCTGCTTGCCTTCGTGCGCGAAACCGGCCTGCGGCTCATTCAATTGCGCAACCTCAACGTCGATCCCGAGGTACTGCTGCCGCGCATGCCGGAGCTGGCATCAATGGGCAGGGCGCTCGGCATACGCTCGCTGATTGAACTTATAAAACGAGAAGCCCCCGTCGTCGAGATTGGCAATTTTACGCGACCGGTCAAACGCAAGCGCTATATTTCTTAGTAAGAATTTTTAGACGGCATATAATAAAGAGAGGAGCAAGAAGCCCTGCCTGCTCCTTTTACATGTTCACAAACTGCGTAAGCAAATCCCGCAAAATACAAAGGAGGTATATCGATTTGGCGTCAATGACTCGTTATGATCCCTTCCGCGAAGGACTCACCCTGCGTAACGCCATGGATCAGCTTTTCTCGCAAGGCTTTGTCAGCCCATTCTGGATGGGGAGTTCACAGTCGATGATTGTTCCTATGGATGTTTGTGAGACAGACCGGGGGTACGAGGTGAACATCGCCCTTCCCGGTGTGAAACCAGAAGACATCGAACTGACGGCCCAGCAGAATACCCTGAGCGTGAGGGGGCGCTACAGCTATCAGAACAAACACCATGACCAGCACGAGAGTCAACAGCAAGGCCAACACCAGAACTGGTTAATGCGTGAAATGGGCACCGGCACCTTTGAGCGCACCATCACCTTCTCCAGGCCCATCGATGCTGACAGGATCCAGACCCAGTACGAAAATGGTATCCTTACTGTGACCATCCCTGTGAGTGAAGCCAGTCGTTCCAAACGTATTACAATCGGCAGCGGCCGGAGTCAAGCCCAACCCGTCACCGTCGAAGCCGGTAAACGCTAAAACCGGCTTTGAGCCGCCCCGAGTCGTAGAGACCGGGTTGTAGGGGCGGCTCAAAAGAACCCTTTAGTAGCAGCCCCACTGTGTGATCTGCTCAGAAAACCCCACTATAACCTCCAGCTCAGCCGGAAGACATTCAGGCGCGATCAGATACGCCGTGAGCCGTGTATGCCCCTCAAGCACGACAAGGGAACTCTCTTCGTCGCACCTCACGAAAATGAGCGTGGGGAACTGTGCGCCCTGCCTGAGGGCTTCAGCAATATCCACGAAATACTTGCTGCTCAAGCCAAAGACATCAATCCCTGCCAGAGCGCGCCTCGCCCCGTCTCTCGCCAAACGCGAACCGCCTGAGAGTTCCACCCAGTAGTCGTACTCTATGTATTTGACCTGCTCCACCTCCTGCCTTGTCAACCCTATCCGCTCCCATCGCAGTTGCTCTGGAAAGCCTTCAAAATATCCCCAGCCCTGGCCATAATCCCGGTAGGCTCCCAGGAGGGCTCTTCTCGTGGCATTCTCTTGCTCGTCATGCAGATCAGGCGCTTGAATGAGACGCCGGTCGACCGCATACTGGTGCAAGTACGCTTCTACCTTCTTGCAGAAACGTGGCGAGTTGAGTTCTGCATACAAAAATGCGGCAATCATCTCATTTTCCTTTATGGCTCTGATCTTACGCATCGTAGTGTATTCCCATCTATCTTGCGCAATTCTCGTTTCCTTCGTAATCATTGTATCGTAAAAGGGATTAACCAGGATATTGTGCGCCGGTTTGATCTGTTATAATCAGACCATTAAATTAATATGTCATTAGTCTCCTTCAGGAGGAACAGCCATATCCACCTCTCATATCAACTGGCAGGTGCTGCTGCTCGGCGGCCCTTCCGGCGTTGGCAAGACCATCGTAGCGCGGCAGCTCGGACTGCGTCTTGGCATCTCCTGGCTTCAGGTAGATGATCTGCGGCTGGCGCTCCAGTGGAGTCGCGTCACCTTCCCACGAGAAACGGCAGCGCTATACTTTTTCGAGGAGACTCCTGGTATCTGGAACCTCCCCCCGGAGCGCCTGCGCGACGGGCTCATCGCCGTCGGTGAAGTGATCTCCCCGGCTATCGAGGTCGTCATTACCAATCATGTCGATACAAAGGCCCCAATCATCATCGAAGGCGATGGCATTCTTCCCTCACTGTTCGCCCGCCCAGAAGTGCGAGATCGAGCAGCCGGTGGCCACGTCCGCGCGGTCTTTCTCGTCGAGCCCGAAGAAGAGATGCTCTTCACCAACACGCTAGCGCGTAGGCGAGGCATCGCTGAGCGAACTGAAAATGAGCTGCGCACAGAGGCCCGCGCGAAGTGGTTGTATGGTCAATGGCTTACCTCCGAGGCGCAGCACTACGGCATGCCCGTGCTGGAGTCGCGCCCGTGGTCAACCCTGCTTGAACGCCTCATAATGCACAAATCAAGCTAATGGGTCTGATCATCTCATATTGAACTTATTAATCGTAACAATTTTGCCATACTTCTCGTACATGATGTAGTTATATTGATTGTCAACGAGAGACTGAGCAACATTGTTCTGTCCCTCCTCACTTCTGTGACTGGTCTCGCTAGTTAGATATTCTCATGTCCGGACTTAAGGATGTCTTAGTATGACTTAATGGTTTAATCATCTACAAAAAAGAAAGAGAACTTTGCATATGGCCAAGACAATTGAAGGGACGGCAGTATTCGATGGCTCAACAACTCTGGCACATTCACTGCGAGCCGTCTCGACGCTGCGCCTGGTCCTGGGACTGACTGCTCTGCTTGGCGCCATCATTTTTCTCGAAGGCACCAGCTGGGATATTCAATGGCACTCTTTAATCGGACGCGATCGCACGCTCATCCCGCCTCATATCATGATGTTGAGCGGAGTCGCCCTGAGTGGCATCTCTGGCTTGCTCACCGTGCTCATCGAGAGTTGGTGGGCACGGCGCAATAAGATCATTGCCCAGTACAGCGTAGGTTTTGCCGAGATCTTCTCGGGTCCGCTCGGCGCCTATATAGTGGGCTACACGGCACTCACGGCTGCTGTAGCCTTTCCCCTGGATGCCTACTGGCATGCCCTCTATGGCATCGATGTGGCGATCTGGGCGCCGTTCCACGTGATGTTTGTCGCCAGCATGGGCATCGTGGCGCTTGGGGCCGCCTATATGCTGAGTTCAGCCGCGCACCTGGCAGCTAGAATTGACATGGCTGGTAGTGGGACCAGGCGCGCTGCCACGCTGGGAGTGGTCCTGGCAACGGTCCTGAGCCTCTTCACCCTGCTGCTCTTTGATGCCCTTAAGGACAAGAATTTTATCAACCTGGGGTTCTTGAGTATCAACGTCTTCCCACTGCTCTCAGGCATACTGGTCGCCTTCACTCTCGTCGCAGCTGCCTCTGCGATCCCCTGGCGCTGGGCAGCAACATCCGTTGGTGTCTGCTACCTCTTGCTGGCAGGGATCATGGCCGTGTTTGTGCAACCGGCCACCGACTGGCTGCTCAGCGTTGAACGCTTGAGCTACCGGGAAAATCCTCCCTTTACCTCGCTTGTAGCGCTTGAATGGTTCCTCACCCCTCTGGTTGTGGCCATTCTGATCGATGTGATCATGCACCGGGCACGGCGCAAGCAGTGGTCCCAGCGTAAACTGACATTGATGCTGGCTCTCACCGCGCTGCTGAGTGGAACTCTGCCGGTCGTGTTCATCTTTCCCCTCCTGCCCGTAGCACTCGCATTGCAATTGGGGATAGCTGGCTCCCTGGCCTCGCTCCTGCTGGGGTTGGCAGGAACATACCTGGGAACCGTTTTCGGCAGGAACGTAGGCGTGTCGATCAACTCTCTGGAAAGGTAAGGGAATGAAGATGGCCAAGCCGTTTCAATTTCTGCTGCTTGCAGTCGGAGTGGTTGCTCTGCTGGCAGTAACAGGAGAGATCCTGTATTCGATTGCCGCCACTACCCACGGTAGCACACCAGTTCGTATCGTGCAGGTGCATGCTGGCCCCTATCCGCTCACGGTCAGCCTCTACACGTATCCTGCCCACGCGAGCTACGCGCTGCCCTTTGCGATTGCCCCTCATCGGTCAATAAATGGCGCCCTGACCTATGATGTAACCTCGATCCCTGACGAATCAGATGCGCCTGCGACCCCGGTGCGAGCAAGTCTCAGTCCAGATCCGAACGTGCGCAATGGCGTGCAGGGAGATGCGGAGATCACGGTGCAGGGATTGTGGGACCTGGATATCGTTGTCACAGGCAGTGCCGGGAGAGGAGAAGCAGTCGTCCCTATAACAGCCACCGCACCACCCGCGCTTCCCACCTGGCTGGGGTGGGTCATTGGATTTATCCCGCTCTATGGACTATTCGTCTTCTTGCTATCGCAACGAGGTCGCAAAACAAGACAGGAACAGACAGCGGTCGTCGAGTGACAGATCCTCACCACAGTTCTCAGCGCAAGACGCACGTGGTACAACAGAAGGCGTATACGGCATTCATCAGAACGGTCACACGGAGGCGACCTCGATCTCGTCATCTCTCTGCTGCTCATCCAGCATAACGACCTGATCCCAACCTTCGTGAGGGATACCCGCGAGAGCCTGCTGTAACTGTTGTACCTGGTAAGCAATCATCTGTTCGGGGATAAAGTGCGTTCGTGCTGGGTGTTGATTTTGCAGCAAACATGTTTGCAAAGACATATTAAAAACCAGCAGCGCAAAAGTACTTTTTCCCGACCCTGCTGGCCCACACAGGACCATCAGCGTCCGCAATGGAATGGTAATCATTGGTCTCCAATCTCCTGAGCACCTCCTAGCTCCTCCACAGTTATAGAGGCAGTTCCCACTTTCCCCACCACAATACCGGCGGCATGGTTCGCCAGCCTGGCCGCCATCTCCATATCTGCCCCGGCCGCCAGCGCCAACGCCAGTACGGCAACGACGGTATCGCCTGCTCCCGTCACATCGTAAATATTGCGCGCCTGCGCCGGAATATGGATAGATGCTGCACCATCGCTAAAGAGCGTCATCCCCTGCGCACCCTGAGTGATTAACAGCGCCCCGCCGCCAATCTCTGCCCTTAGCCGTTCGGCTACATCCTCCAGCGCCAGTTCCCCATCTTCATTGCCTACCGCCAGGTTCGCCTCTGCCAGGTTGGGCGTGACCACCGCTGCTTTGCGATAGCGGGATATGGGTTTCCCTGCAGGCGTTAATCAGCGCACCGAGAAGTGACTCGGTGAGGACCCCCTTGGCATAATCCGAGAGAATGCAGGCGTGAACGCCATCCAGCTGTTCTCGTGCCCGGACCATAATCTCTGCCTCGGCCCTGGCTGAAATCGGCTGCCGTTCTTCCCGGTCCGCGCGTAATACCTGGTGGCCGTGAGCAATAATGCGCGTCTTGGTGGTAGTCGGTCGATCCTGGCACTCGTACAGGTAGGTCGAGATAGCGGGAGAGTTCGAGAAGAGTTCGGCAATCTTTGCGGCCTGTATATCGGAACCAACAGCACCCGCGAGCCATACCTTGCATCCCAGGCTCGCCAGATTCACCGCTACGTTGCCGGCTCCCCCCGGCGCCCACGTCGAGTTACGCACCTCCACAATCGGCACGGGAGCCTCGGGTGAGATACCTCGCACGTGCCCCCATTGGTACTCGTCCAGCATCACATCGCCCACCACCATGATATTCCGTGTTGGGATAACCTCTATTAGCTGCTTGATATTCATGACTACCTCTCAGAAACATCTCGTACCAGGCGTTCCTCGACCAGTTCGCAAAACATGTGCAGCACCGCAATATGTCCCTGCTGGATGTACGCGGTATTGCTGCTGGGGATCGCCAGGTGATGATCAACCAGCTCCGCCAGCGCTCCCCCACCAGCGCCCGTCAGGCCCACAGTTCTTACCCCCAGGCCAATTGCCGCTTCTACCGCGGCCAGCACATTGATTGAATTGCCGCTGGTAGAGATGGTCACCAGTATATCTTCTGGTTGCCCCAGCGCCTGCACTGGCGGGCAAAAACCTGTTCAAACCCGTAGTCGTTACTGAGGCTGGTCATCACAGAGGAATCGACCGTCAGGGCAATGGCGGCCCAGCCTGGCCGTTCACGGCGGAAACGGCCGACCAGCTCGGCGGCAAAGTGCTGCGCGTCGGCAGCGCTGCCGCCGTTGCCACATACCATGACCTTACCGCCCGTGTGCAATGTAGTAATGATATGTTCCGCTACATTAACGATCTCTGCGCTGAGGGCGTAAGCAGTTTGACGTAGGACTTCGCTGCCCTCGAGTAGCTCGGCGATTACGCGCTGTTCTGCCGCTTCTTTCATACCGGTGCCTTTCGTAACATCCTCCGTGCAGCCACGGCCACAGGATCAACGCCGAGCCATGCAAGGCAATCGCGAGTAGCGCAGCCCTGGGGCGTGCCCAGATCGTGTCCGCGATAGAAACACGGCATGCAGGGCAGGTCCAGGCGCACCACGGTGGCGTGTCGTTCCAGCGCTCCCCCTGTATATGGCCCCCACGCTTTGTGGTTCGTCAGCCCGAAGATGGCGACTGTAGGAGCGCCCACTGCCACAGCGATGTGTACCAGCGCAGAGTCATTGCCCACGAAGAGGTTGGCCTCCTCTAATACCGCTGCCGTTACCTTGATACTCGCTTTACCCGCGAAACTGCGTGCGGGCATAGGGGACCGTCCCGCGTGCATCATCCCCAGAATATGGCGGTGCAAACCAGCTTCTTCAGGCCCACCGAGCAGGATCAACTGCCCTCCAACATCGTGGAAGAGCGTACTGGCCAGTTGCGCGAAACGTTCCGGCGCCCAGCGCCGCGCCGTGCTATAACCTCCGCTGCCGGGATGCATCGCGATAATAGGACGCGTGCTTTCTGCAGATGCCTCGTCCTCGTAAAGCAATCGCCGTGCCAGTACATAGTCGGACTCGCTCAATGGCATAGTCAGGCGCCTGTCCTGCGTCGTCGCTCCTACGGCCTCTGCCACCGCCAGGTTATACTCTGCCTCGTGCATGGCGCCAAACCCGGCATCCTTCACCCGCACATTGAGGAACCAGCCGTGCCCATGCCCGTTGTCCAGGCCAACTCGCCACCTGGCGCCCGTCGCCCGCAACAATAACTGGTGCTTCAAGCGGCCAAAGGGCAACGTGAGATGATGCAGTAACAGCACAGCGTCGTAATCGCCTTCGCGCAGCTCGCGCCACAGCGGAGCAAGACGTTGCAGATTGCGCGGGTTCTTAAGCACCTGCTGTGGGTAATCGAAGAGGTATTTATTCAGCACAATGACGTGATCGATGACCTCCCAACCGTTGAGCAGTCCCGCCGAGTCCGGCGTCACAAGCAGGTCAATCCGTGCCTGGGGATAGGTCTCACGCAGAGCGCGCAGTGCCGGTGTAGCTAACAACAAATCGCCTATACCTGCTAACTTTACAACCAGGATATGCGCATTCGCTGGTAAGGTAATATGATGTGTATGCATATTTCATTGTGCCTTTGCATGCCTGACTGGCCCGCCCAGCGCTGGATTCGTGGGACCATAGATGCCGATGATGGGTGTGCCCAGCGCTGTTGCCATGTGTATGGGGCCGCTATCGCCGCTGATCATCAGGTCGGCGCGGTGCAGCAGCGCCGCCAGTTGCAGCAGGCTTGTCTTTCCGGCCAGGTCGACCGGTCGCTCATGCATACGGCGTATCACATCCTCGATGACCGGCAGATCCACAGGAGCCCCCGTCAACACTACCTGCGCGCCTTCCTCCCTGATCAGGCGGTCGAGCAGCATCGCCCAGTAGGGAGTCGGCCAGCGCTTAGATTGCCCATTGTTCGAGCTAACGTGGCAGGCGATCAACGGCTTACCCTCTTGCGCACCTTCTGCGTGCAGTAGTTGCTCAACCTCCCGCGCTGATTGCGCATCAACCTCCAGGTGAGGTATACGATCTTCCCTGGTGATCGCAGCTCCTGCTGCCCGGGCCAGCTCCAGGCAGTAGTCAACCTCGTGCTTGTCGTCAATGGGGCTCCAGTGGCGCCAGCGTCCCGGTATGCCACCGGGCACGCTGTCGGTCATAAAGCCAGGATAGCTCTCGCGCCCATAGCCCACGCGTCTTTTAGCTCCGCTCAATACCGCCAGCATCCCGGCCCATGGACCATAGACACTCACAGCCAGGTCGTAATGGCGCTCGTGAAAACGCCGCAGCAGCGCTCGCGCATCGCGCCAGTTTTTAGACTGCACCAGCGCCTTTGGACGACGCCATATATTTGGATCATAGGTAATGATCTCGCTTAGATTGGGATCGTTGAGTGCAATCCTGGCACTGGATGGTATGGCAAGCAAGTCGATCTCTGCCTGCGGATAGGTGCGTTTTAGTGCCCGCACCACGGTCAGCGAGAGCACCAGGTCGCCTATCAGGTCCAGGCGAAGCACCAGGATGCGTCGTGGATGAAAACTCTGCGGCGTCAGCGGCGGATACTTCTTCCCCAATCTCCCCAGCCAGAGCAAAACTCCCAGTAGACTCATGACGAGATAGATACACTTGAGCAGTACACCTTTACTTGCGCGTATACCAATTTTGCGAACTCTTTTGTATGTACCCGGCGGCAATGGATAGCCGTAGTTATCTACAATGCTCAGTTGTTTTTCTGTTTGTGACATGTATTTTCTGCATATTGAATTTATACTATTGCGTCCGCTGGCCTGCACCAGTATCACGTGTGAGGTATGGCATCAGTTTACGTACTGCTGCAAGGACCTCTTGCTCTGTTACCAGCCGTACGCAGGGATGTGCCGCCAGTTCCTCGGGACGGAAATCGATGCGCCCGCAGGGAATGACCGGGCAGCCTGGACAGCGCTGTGTAGATGCGACGACGACGTGCTGCGCTGCCGGCCCCCACGGCCCATACATGCGAGCATCGGTTGGTCCATAGATGCGCAGCGACGGCGTACCTTGTGCTACTGCCAGGTGAAGTGGCCCGCTATCAACCCCGAGTACCAGTTGCGCTCGCGCCAGCAGTGCCGCCAGTTGCCCCACCGTAGCGTCAGATACGAGAAGCACGGGCGCTGCTATACCTCGTGCGATCTCTTCCATCATCGATCGCTCGCTTTGGCTTCCAGTTAGGATAATACGCACCGGGATGGGTCCTGTCAATAATGTAGTGAGCGCGTTAGCACAATCCGACCATGCCTGTGTTCGCCATAGCTTAACCGCTGCCCCGGCGCCTGCATGAATCACTACAACTGGCGTCTGTGCGTCAATCCCCTCTTTGCTCAGCCGTTCGGCAGCCCACCCCTGCTCCTCTGCCGTGGGGATGAACCGTAGTGGATATCGCTCCGGTGTGAACGGCTCTTCAAGTGCAGCATACCCCAGCGTTTCCAGCCCCGCACTCGCCAGGCGCAGCGCGGAAACCGTCCAGTGCTCGTGTGGCGGGTAAGGCAGAGCACGTGTAAGAAAAGGTGTACCGGGTGAGATAGCGTAGCCGACCCGCCGTGGAATCCGCGCCAGGTAGGCCAATGCCGCGCCCCACCAGAAATCAGGTCGCAGATTGATGACAATATCATATTTCCCCCACCTTAGTTGCTGCGCTGCGCTGAATAGTAAGACATACGGCGTCCACAACTTTTGCAGTGCGCGCTGGAAGCCAGGGAAGGGAAAGGTAATAACGTTGTCGATGTCGGGATGCCGTGCCACGATCTCGCTTGACCAGGGCCCGACCATCATGGTGATACGCGCATCAGGTGCCAGTGTTTTCAACGCGTGCAGCACAGGTGTCGTCAGCAGCAGGTCCCCCAGGTGGTCAGGGCGTATGAGCAGGATACGTGCCGTCTCGGGCAGCGGCAAGCGGGTCCGCTGCACCGCTGTGCGCGCTCCCGGCATACCGATCAGGCGTACAACTAGTAAAACTAAGGTTCTTAATAGATGTTTCAAGATTTTATAAGACTTAAGGTAGCGCAAGAGCATTGAATCAATTTTAACACACCTGGACAACCTCGCCCAGGTTCCTGGCTTACGCTCTGGAGCCCAACCGCCTTGCCAGCGTTATGCGCTGCTATGGTCGCGCATAAGCATGAGGCTTCGTACCGCGCTCCATACCTCTTCAATCGTCACTGCCTGCATACATGTACAATTAGTGCAGGTCTGCATCTTACCTAAAAAGAAGCAGGGCTGCCCGGTGGGATGATGCCAGAGAGCTATGTGCCTGGGATCATCGAGGGGATAGGGACCGTACTCCTGCGGACTGGTGGGGCCGAAGATTGCGATCACCGGGATGCCAACCGCCGCAGCGAGGTGCATTGGACTGCTATCATTACCAATAAAGAGGGCGCAGCGTTCGAGTTGCGCGGCTAATTGCCCGACGCTTGTCTTACCCGCGAGGTTGATGATTGCTCCCACCGGCACATCCAGGCCTTCCAGTAGTTGTTCATTGAGCGCTGCATCATCAGGCCCGCCAATCAATATGACCTCTGCGCTTAACTCGTGCACCAGCCTCCGCGCCAGTTCTCTATAGCGTTCGAGCGGCCAGCGTTTGGCGGTCAATTCCATACCTGGATTGCTGCCCCCGCCCGGAAACAGCGCCACCCGCACAGGCGAAGGTGGGAGAGCTGCCCGCCGCTCCTCCTCCGTAGTTTCAAAGCTCATACGTGGGTGATCGATGGTCAGGCCCAGCTTACGAGCCAGGTCAAGATAAATCTCCGCCTGGTGCTGCAAGTGTGCCGGTGAACTGGAGACTGCAACCCGGTCGGTAAGCGAGAAGCCACGTCCCAGGCTATCGGGGCCAACTCGCCGGGGGACACCTGCCAGCCAGGGTAGAAACGTAAGCATTGGCGAGCGGTCCAGCACGAACGCCAGGTCAAAGCGCTGCTTGCGCAACACACGTACGAGCTTCTTATAGTCGTTGATGCTATAACGACCGGGAATACCCACTGTGCCGCTGTCGATCACCCTATTGATGGAAGGCTGGTGCTCCGCAACGACTTTAGACCATGTGCCCACGACATAGGTTATAGTGGCTTGTGGGTAGGCGCGGCGGATAACCTCCAGGAACGGGGTTGTCATCAACACATCACCCAGGCAGCATGGCTTTATGACTACAATAGATCGTGGATGCTGCCTCGCCTGCCGCGTAAAAGGATAGCGTACACTATCTAGTAGTGCAAATGGAACGCGCAGGATATAGCAGAGAATGGTGATGATGTTCTGGCGCAGTCCCCGTCCTCCTAAACTACTCGCCGGAACTGCTGGCGTCCGCTGTGCCTGGCTGCTGCGCTGGCGCAGGAGAAGCATTAGCGGAGAACGGCGCGTCTGCTCGCACCGTCTCATCGCCTTCCACATAAGGTGGTTCCGCTGTACCAGCCCGCACCGTCTCCTGGTCGCCAGCATAAGCGGGTTCCGCCGCGCTGGCCCGCATCGTAGGCAGGTAAGGCGCATCGCTGTTTTGCACGGGCGTGCCACAGTTAGAACAGAAGGCGTGCCCAGGTTGAATTTCAGTTCGGCATGCAGGACAGGTCTGGCTTACCGGTTGCGGCACGGCTGGCGTGGCAGGTGAGCCTGCTGTATCCGGGCTCATCATCATTGTCTCCATTGAGGAGATAGTCAAAGGTCCTATATCGGGTGGCGGTGGTGCTGTAACGTCGCCGCCGCCAACGCTCGCCAGGTAGGACTGGTATCCAGGTGGAGGCGGTGCATAGATAGTAGGCGGGAGATCACCACTGCTTTCTGCTGGAGTGTAGGGAATGGACATCGGCATTGTAGGAGGGTAAGTAACCGGCCCTTCGACCTGGCCCGCTGTGGCAGCTGCCGGGGGTTGGCTGGCCTGGATCTGCCTCAATTCGATTTGCGCATCGTTGATTTGCTGCCTGAGGCTCACCAATTCCTGGCAGATCGGAAGAAGTTCGCTTTGCATCAACTGCCCCGCTGTAAACAGTTCCAGGGCTTTGTCTATCAGGTTGGTGCTCTGCGTGTTTGCCTGGCGCGTCAATCCATCAATGGTACTACGTAGCCGTTGTGTTCTGGCAATGCGTGCCGCCTCTTGCGATGCCTTTTCCAGGCCGCGATGTACTGAATCCCACAGTGGCATATTCTCCTCCTGCCTGATCTCCTTGGTCTTTTCGTCTCATGCTGTCGACCGTCCCATTATATCAAAACCAGGCATCGCACGTCGAGGGCGCTCTTCTCGCTCCGCCTTTGCGGCGTGAATCTTGTCCAGCAGCACCTCCTCGACATACTTCAACGGGTAAGTGTACTGTGATGCAACTTCTGTTGCTGCTATCGGCTCATAAGCATCATGTGTGTACAAAATGTCGACGATTGCTTCGTCATCTGAATAGAGAAACTGCTGCTCGGACGCCTTTTTCCCATGACTGAGCCACCGTTCAAGCCAGCAGATGAACTGGTCAAATTGAAATGTCCCATCTGCCTGCACTTTCCATTCGATATCCACGCCTGCCCAGCGCAGCAGTGCATAGAACAGGTGCAGCCGCGCAACGCGAATCTCATGTCCGAACTGGAAGACAGCATAGGGAAGAGAGTAGCGGGCATGTTCTAACACACAAAGTGTAGCCAGGCGATTCGCTTCTGTCATATAGTAAAACGGCCTGTGCAAATAACGCGGGTCAAACATCCAGGGTGCGCGCCGTATCGCCATTCCCACCAGCAGCCAGGGGTCGTTCGTCCAGGTGCTGTGGATAAATACTTCTCCACGAGCCACATCACGCACTTTTCCGCTGCGTAGTCCATACTGCTGTGGGATGCTGCGGAACGCCTGGATGTATTCAAGTCGCTTTGACAAATCCTCCTCGTGTGCAGCCCGTCGTTTGAGTGCGTGCAAGACGTATTGCGCCCTCTCGCTATTGTCGAGTGCATAATAACGGCAGTAACGAGCGAAACAATGAGTAATCAACCTCCAGAAGGTGTGAGGATGTTGGCGTGCCAGTAGACCCCGGGCGATGCGTCTATGTGGAACAAGTTGCCATAATGCACTGAAAGTGATTGGCACGCGTTCCGCCGTGAACCGGATGAGTTCAGCTCCAACCGGTAAGTACAGGATGGACGTCGACAACTGCATCCCCGGCGGCCCTGCTACTAACCAGATCGCTATCATAGTGACGCCCAGGTTGACAAAATCTCCAGCCATATTGATCGCCTCGCGAGAGTAGGTACTTTGAGCTGATTCGTAGCGGACTTTGAGCACAAAGAAGATAAACAACTTCGCCAGATACGGAAGCAGGCCGAGCGGGGCTCTTAGTAGGGATAGCATGTATGCTGCGATGTAGGCGGCCCTTCCAAGCTGCCTGTCAAGTGAATGGATCTTCAGGGGTTTCTGTAATGGATCAGGTATCCAGAGCGTATAGCAAGCTAGTTCAACAGCTGCTACGACGAAAACAAGGAAGCCGGTGATGATCATTTCAAGGTCCCTCTCTACGATGACAAGATGCAGGTAGTGTAGCGGTAACCGGCTGCGTTCTTCCATACTCTGCAGCCCACTGCCTGCACACTTAAGTGCTTCGTAGAGAGACGTTAAGACCTAGTAAATTAGCCCGGCGTGGACTTTGTATGTATCCACGTCTCCGTGAATGATACATACAAGGCCCACGCCACGAAAGTACGTAAGAGCTTGCAAGTGCTAGGATTTCTTCTCCGACCCAAGGATGGCATTGACGGTAGTGCCGCAGACCGAGCAGTGACCCCTCAAAGCGGGCTTCCCGTTCTTCATCGTCACCCTCTGCGCGTCCCTCATCTCGGTCTTCTTCTTGCACTTAACACAATAGTACAGATCGGCCATAGTAGATGTGTCTCCTTCTTCCACACTAGAAAAAACTTACACCCCTGCATAAGGATGTATTGCACGCGACAGGAACACTTCGTATCCTTTGCCTTGCAGTTGTTGCTGGACCAGCGTGGCATCAGCTTGTTCAGCAAACGGTGCGAAGAGCGTTGGTCCACTCCCGGAAAGCCGCACCAGGGAAGCGCCAGCTTGTAGCAGGTCATCCCTGGCCTGGGCAACCTCTGGATAACCCTCCAGTACGCTGCGTTCCAGGCCGTTATGCAGGTCTTCCACCTGTGGCATCTTACCTGCATGTAACGCTGAGCAGACTGCTCGGCTGTGCCTGCCGTCGGTATAGTCGCTGGCAGGCAGTGAACGAAAGACTGCCGCCGTTGCTATACTGATGGCTGGTTTGAGTAGCAACAGCCAGTTCATGGCCTCTGGCCAGTAAGGAACGAGAGGCGTTATCCGTTCGCCGCGCCCCTCACAAAGTGCGAGGCCTCCGGTCAGAAAAAATGGCACGTCTGAACCCAGTGAAGCTGCCAGGTCGAGCAAGTCGGATGGCGCTAATGGTAATTGCCACCACCGCTTTAGGGCAAGCAAGACAGCAGCGGCGTCACTACTGCCTCCGCCCAATCCCGCCGCAACCGGGATACGTTTGTGCAATTCGATCACGACCCCTCGCGTGAGCCCGAGCCGCCGGCGCAGCAGTTGTGCGGCGCGTACAGCCAGGTTCTCGCTACTGCTCAGTGCCAGTGATGTGCAGATTACCTGCACATCACCGGCATCTGCAGTGCTCAGGCAAATGGTATCGTGCAGATCAATGGTTTGCATCACCGTTGCTAGTGCATGATACCCGTCATCTCGCCGCCCCAACACATCCAATGTAAGATTTATCTTGGCGTAAGCCTGAACTATACAGCCTTTTTCCGGAGTCTGTGCTCGCTGTGCGTGACTCATGCGTGCATTGTGCATAGAAATGTCAAGCTTGTCAAGCTCAAGAGATGAATACCGCCCAGAAATACTGTTCTTTAGAAAGATATCCTATTAGGTGTTATCTGAATGCGCATCCAACAAAGGTACCCTTCAAGAGCTATGCTTACCTCGTCTATGGTATACTCTGCTCTAAAGGCACATACAGGTTCTGCCGCATATTCGTGTCTGCGATACTGTTTCCGGCTATCACTGCTAGGTCAATGACCTCCCCATTCTATGGGGAGGCTTGTGAGAGTGAGTCTCTTGCAAGAAGGAAATCAAACCGCCAGCGAATTCGGGTATCCAGCAATCCAAGCCCAGGCGAAGACTCCTTTGAGGGATGCTGCCCATGTCTCCAGCCTGAAAACGGCCATAGTTGCTCAGCTTCAAGAACACTTTGGTGCCGAGTGCATAGCGATCACCTATGGGTATGAGACCAAGTACAAACGCATCCAGACCCTTGCGCTTGCCAAATCCCATGCCAATGATGCGGTCGCCATCGCCTGTGAGACAGGCGAAAGGGTCAAACCAGCGTCAAGCACCTACCAGATCCGTTGTAATGCGCGTGGGAATTATCAGTTATACAACGGGAAGCGAAGCGAACATAAGGTCTGGGCGCAAAGGTCGCTACACGGCTGGAAGCTCTACGAACTGATCGAGGCCAAAGGGAGAGTTGGCTACATTGGCGGGAGACGAGTCAAAGGCGCCTTTGTGCTCAAAGACATAGTGACAGGCAAGACTGTCCTGGAAGTGACCCCGCGTAAACCGCGCCGGCTGGCTCGTCCGGTGCAGGGATGGATAATACAGAGAGAGGAGGTGCGCGCTTCCTCTCCCGTTTAATGAGGTTTAAGAAAATAATACGGCATATGGGTGGGCGTGGTTGCGCGATTATGAGTTTTCACTTTTTCATCTGGAGAGCGAACAGCCACCGAGGGCCGATACATCGGCTCCTACGGGTGTCCAGGTGAATTTCTTAAAGTTCATCATCGCGCCGGGGGTGGGGGCAAAACCCGCATTAATTTCTTAATCTTCATAAAACGGGAGTCCCCGCGCGCATATTCTTATGGACATAACTATCGCTTATTTTCACCCCCTGCTTCACCCAGAGACGGTGAAGCGCGATTTTGACCGCATCCGAGCCGCGGGTGCAGGAAGCATCGTCTATGCCATTTATGAGCAGGAGGAGCAGCGCCAGCGTCGTGACCTTGAACGTGGTCTGCGGTTGGCACAGGATGTCGGCTTGAAGGTCCACTTGAGCTTTGGCCGTTATGGCAACCTGTTCGCCGGGCCATCGCTCATGCCGAGCTGGTATACCTTCCGGCACCCGCACTCTCGCGTGATGGATAGCCATGGGCGCTATCACGACGCCTCCTGTTTCAATCATCAACCCTTTCGTGCCTGGCTCTTCAAAGAAATTGAGCACTGCCTGACTACCTATCCCATCAATGGGATTTTCATCGATGAGCCACGTGGTCTGGATATAACCTGTTTTTGCTCCGCCTGCCGGGCGCTCTGCCCTGATGTGACCGATCTGCCGCGCTTCCGCCGCCGTTCCATTGTCGACTTCCTGGGCGAGCTGTGCGCCTGCGTCAAGCGCATAGACAGGCATGCGAAAACAACGATTGTATTAACGCCGAACGACCTGTACCAATTAGATGACCTGGCCACGCTTCCCGAACTGGATACACTTGGCTGTCATCCCTTCTGGCATTTGTTCAATGAAGACGTGGCGGCGGTAGAAAAATGGGGACGTACTCTCGTGAAGACGACTCGCCAGCATAAAAAACGCAGTCAACTCTGGTTGCAGAACTTCAACCTGGATGAAAATGGGGAGAAGCAATTGGAGTCTGCCTTTACGCATTTAATCAACGTTGAGCCGGACGAGATTGCATGCTATTACTACTGGCGCAATAACGTAAACCCCATGACCGTCTGGCAGGCCACTCTCAGTTTGCTGCGTCGTGTACCCCGCCGGCAGTTGTACTGGCACCTTCCCCCGTCAGGCCAGCCGAGAGAAAAAGAAGCATCCTGACTACCTACAGACTGAAAGGAAGGTGTAGTTGCGCGATTCATCGCGCAGGGTGGTGGGGTATCCTAAGCGAGGCCGTCCCCCGCCCCAGTGCCATAAATGTCGCAGCTAAGCCCCTTCATGTCACACCAATAGGGTAAAGCAAACCTATCGGGCGGGACATATCCCGCCCTGAAAGCTCAGTTTAGAGTGCCTGGCGCAGGAGCGCTTGTTCTACCCAGTAACGTTGGTGTATTCTTCTCCTTCTCCTTCTCTTTCTCTTCGGCGTGAACCTTTTCCAGCAGCTCACGCAGCGCTTTAATCTGCTTCTGCGTCTTCGCTCCCATGTCCCCGGCGCTTAGCACAACAGCCTGCGCACCCAGCGTGACGAGCGTATAAGCATCGGCAGCGTTCATGTTTCCTCGCACATTGAGCAATGCGGGGAAACGTACCGCCTCGCGCACCGCGCGGTAGTGTAGCGCGTCCTCGATAGTCATTGTGCCGATCTCGTCAGTCAGCCAGAAATCCAGCCGTACCGCCGTGATATTATCGAATGCCGTCAGATTGCGTATGAAAAGTGGGTACATCTCCCCTTCGCGCATCGGCACCGTGACGACCAGGTCCAGGTCCTTGACTTTCAGCGCGAGTAAACGCGCCGGCGCCTGGAGCGGCAGCACAACGTACTCTACTCCCACGTCTTTGAAGCGTTCCATACTCTCGCGCTCTAGCTTATCCCAACCGCCGGTGACCTGTAGTCCACAAACAATTTTCTCGTCGCTCGTTGTGGCAGCATCAATCGCTTGCTTGAGCGTTTCAATCTCGCCCTCGCCCTTGTCCTTACCATCCCATGTGAAAAGCAATCCATCTGCTCCCGCTTTGATGGCGGCCTCTACGCTTTCCCGGTCAATCTCGCTCATTTCCACAACGAGCGCGGCAGCGTGTGGCTTCGTCGCGGCCTTGCTTTTACCCACAAAACCCATACCACTGCCACCTTGTGTCCGGCGTACCTGCGTAAACATATCTAGCAACTTACTCATCTATTCTTTATTTCTCCTTAGTTACCATCTGCTGAGCGAACATACTGGTCCCGGCAGTTCCTTGCCTCTCCCTACAGCAAACCACAGGTTCCATAGTTCTCCTGTAGGATGGAGACCTCTATTAGCTTATGCCAGTGTATTATAGCACGTTCGCGAGTTCCCTACCTCATTCCGATCCTCCGGCTAGCGAAGAACTCTCCAGTTCGGAGAGTTTTTGCTAGTTTCTAATGCCAATATGGTATGATCTACTTTAGACAGAAACGGGAAAAGACAGCGCTATCCAGGAGGCAACATGACCCTCTTTGAGCAGGTAGCCGAAGCCCTCGCCAGCATTCAGGCGCGCACAACCCTGATGCCCGCTGTAGCCCTCATACTCGGCTCCGGTTTGGGAGATATCGCAACTGAACTGCATGACGCTACAGCCATCCCTTAT
>WNGK01003970.1_pt1 | contig 30977 bp, 25 predicted proteins | sample 5400601 | NCBI WGS metagenome assembly WNGK01 (sample SAMN13153376, study PRJNA577476) | soil metagenome | isolation source: 60 cm soil or saprolite under Garry oak tree replicate 1 | place: USA:California | collected 2016-06-15 | reverse complement strand
ACGAAGACTCGGAACGGTGAAACTCTTAGAAGTGCTCTCATTGCAGGTCGATACATTGAGCAGGCGACCAGGCCGCAAGCGTCTAAGAGCGGGATTGTCTAAGAAGCAAAGGCCAGCGGGAAAGCCGTTGGATACGCTGACGTAGACACAGTTCTATGGAATGAAGGGGTACAAGTAGTATGGCAGAGACGAAGGCACCCAGGAACAAGAGCGATCTTGATCCGGTGAGTGAGAGTTGGCGCAAGCTGCCCTGGCGTAAACTAGAGCAACATGTGTACCGCATACAAAAGCGCATCTTCAAAGCCGAAGAACGTGGCAATGAACAGGCAGTCCGACATTTACAAAAGCTCTTGATGAAATCCAGAGCAGCCAGACTGATAGCGGTAAGACGGGTCACTCAGGACAACCAGGGCAAAAGAACGGCAGGGATAGATGGAGTGAAATCTGTCCATCCACAGCAGCGCTTTACCATGGTTGAAAAGATACACCCAAAGGAATGGAGGCAGAGCAAAGCCAAACCAGTGCGAAGGGTGTATATCCCCAAACCTGGCAAGGATGAAAAGCGACCCCTCGGCATACCCGTGATGCACGATCGAGCACAGCAGGCCCTCGTGAAGTCTGCACTCGAACCAGCATGGGAAGCCAAATTTGAACCAAACAGCTATGGTTTTCGCCCTGGACGCTCATGTCATGATGCGATCGGAGCAATCTTCACAGCCATCAGCAAAAAGGACAAGTATGTTCTGGACGCCGATATCAAAGGATGTTTCGATCACATCGATCAGAGAGCACTCCTCACGAAGCTCGGTGGATATCCAGCACTCCATCATGTCTGCAAAGCATGGTTAAAAGCTGGAATACTCACAGAAGGGGTGTTTGAAGCAACCGAAAATTTCACCACTTCTTGCTAATATAGCTTTGCACGGCATGGAAACAGCCGTCAGAGCAGCCTTTCCGTTCAAGGAAGGAAAGCCCAACTTCATTAGATATGCTGATGATTTTGTGGTGCTCCATCCAACCGAGGAAGGCGTGATAAAGGCACGGGCAATCCTGGAAACATGGTTAAAAGACATGGGACTGGAATTAAAACCAAGCAAAACGAGAATTACCCATACGCTGAGAACCTACCAAGGCACAGTGGGGTTTGACTTTCTCGGCTTCACCATTCGGCAATTCCTGGTGGGAAAAACGCACTCAGGAAGGCCAGGGGGAATGGGGAAAAACGCACTCCTTGGATTTAAAACCATCATCAAACCGAGCAAGAAAGCCATCAAACAACATCTGGTAGAAACAAGGCAGATAATCAAAAAGAACACAAGCGCACCACAGGAAAAGCTCATGAGAGACTTAAATCCGGTGATACGCGGCTGGACTTATTATTATCGACCAGTCGCAGCAAGCGAAACGTTCAAAAGCTGCGACTATGTGCTGTTTCACCAGCTAGAGGCATGGGCGACACGCAGGCACCCGAACAAAAGTAAGCACTGGATAATGAGGAAATATTGGGGAGTGGATAAAGGCGAAGGCTGGAATTTCAAAACCCACGAGGCGTATCTCTACCAACATACGCTCACTCATATCCAGCGGCACGTAAAAGTGAGGGGAAAAGCGAGTCCGTATGATGGAAACCTGCTCTACTGGAGTACCAGACTGCGAACGCACCCAGCAATTGGAAGCACGCGTGGAAAGGTACTCCAACGGCAACAGGGCAAATGTAAATGGTGCGGATTGAAATTCAAAGATGGAGATATCATCGAACTCGACCATCACATCCCAAGAAGCTCAGGCGGAAGGAATGAGATTGGAAACCTGATGGCACTTCATCTCCATTGCCACGATCAAAGACACGTAAACAGCATAAGAGGTATCAATGAAAATGACCATAGAACCGAGGAGCCGGATGAAGGGAAAGCTTTCACGTCCGGTTCTGAAGACGAGTAGAGGTGGTGACACCTTGGCTTAGTTTAACTAACGACGAGTGCATCGACTCAGCCAGGAGAGACGTGATGTGGTTGAAGCTTTTCCAAAGGGCATTGAGGTGATCGAGGATGTGGCTCGCTGTGATTTTCCCATAACTTGGTTCATCCATAGCCTCGCTGGTCAAAAAAAGCGAGAGCATGGAGGTCGTCACGAGTCCCTGTCCCCACAGATCGTGGCGCACATGGTAGCCGAGCTCGGTTTCTGCGACGCCCTCAGCCTCCTGCACGATCAGCCCTCACTGTCTCAACGAGACATCTTACTTCGTTCGTAATTTCTGTGCTTGGGAAGCGTTAAATCGTGAGTAAATGCTTTTACTTTCAGCGGTGAATCTCCAATAAGATACATCACTAATGCGATCTCTTAAGCCTGAGAGTTACACATGAACTATTCTGTGGAACCAGGCAAATTGTAGGATGCACTTCTTTTTACGTCGATTCTTCTAAGAAGGAAAAATGTCTCAAGATAGGGTTTTGTTAGTTTTTGAGGAAGAGAGAAGTTCATGAGTGAGCAAGATGGTAAACAAACAAACACGCTACAACGTCCCACGAATAAAGATAATGAAGCATGGAGAAAATATTGGATTGCTCAAGGGCAACCTTGGCGCACTGAGCCAGAAATTGGCATAGAGCAGAAAAAGTATCTTGCTGAACAACTTGGCATAACACCCGACGTAGAGCAAGGTATCTATGCCTTCATGGATGTCAAACTGAGCCGTGCTGATGTTGAATGGCTTCTGGCGACGCGCGAAAACGGACTTGGGCCAGTTAATTGGATAGATGGAGGATTAAAAGAACGTAAGGGATTGGATCTGCGTGGTGCCGATCTTCAGGGCGTAGATCTAAGTAGGTTGCCACTAACAGGTATACAGGGGGCTCTAAGTTGGGATGAATGGCTCTCTGCAAGCGATGCGAAACGTAAAACAGCACTAATCAACTTAGAAAGAGCCGAACTTAGCTTTACCCACTTGGAGAGAGCTAATCTCAGAGAAGTTCATTTGGAGAGAGCTAATCTCTATGGAGTCCATTTGGAGGGGGCTTACCTCTACGGTGCTCACTTAGAGGGAGCTATCCTCAAAGGAGCTTTTTTTGATAGTAGCACTCATCTCGGAAAGATCAGTTTCGCTAGTAAGAAATTTGGTGTCGTCTCGCTCGCCGATGTCAGATGGAATGATGTGAATCTCACCGGAGTGAATTGGGGAGCGCTAAAAGAATTAGGCGAGGAACAGAGGGCTCATTGGCAAAAAAAGCATGATGGAACAACTGGAAACAAGGAAAGACAGCTAAATGAGTATCGCAGGGCAGTCCGGGCCAATCGTCAACTTGCTTATATCTTGCAAGGGCAGGGGCTGAACGAGGAAGCAGCCTACTTTGCTTATCGTGCTCAATTGACCCAGAGAATGGTCTATTGGCTACAGCGGAGAATATTAAAGTTGATTTTTTCAAGGTTCCTTTATCTGCTTGTGGGTTATGGATATAGGCCATTGCGAAGCCTCTTTTGGTATCTAGCTATGATAGTCGGATTTGCAATATGCTAATCTGTCTTTGGACACCTCCCAATACTCCCAGATGCCTTCATCTTCAGTTTGACCTCGTTTCATGGACGTGGTTTCTTCCCTGGCCTTGAAAATAAGGCTTCTTTAGACAACCCATTAGTGGTGCTGGCTGCCTTCGAGGCTGTTGTTGGCTTGTTTATTGAGATTAGCTTTATTGCAACCTTCACACAACGATTCTTTGGGAAATAATGCTTGCTTGATGAGGTATCAAGCGATCTTTGTAAGAGGCAAGGTCACTCTGAAGCTCAATAGTTGTAGTTGCCAATCATGTTGCTGCAGGTTGCGCGCTTTATCGAGCTGGTCAAAGTAGTTCCCTCCCAAATCTGTTTAGGGCTTCTTGTCGCGCAAGAAGTTGTAAATGATCAGTAGCAGACTATATTGCTGTAATTGGGCGTATTACATCTCTTCAACTTGAGAAGGTAGAGCGACAACGTCACTAAACATCATTTCCTCATGTCAGACAGCGTATTACTCATACTGTAAATATAGTTTACATGAGTATTATTAGATCATAAATTTTATATTTGTGGGATAAGTTCGTCAAATAGATAAGATGGCAAAATAGTAATGAAGATATCTTAGATCTTAGTGCATTATTCAGTTCTGTTTCGCTCAACGACGAGAGAAAGCAGGAAGTTCCTATGCAACATGATGATGTTTTCAAAGAAAAAAAATCAGGTTTTTCTTTATCACACACTCACTCTGGACGCACCTCCAGGGGCAGATATGTGGCAGCTCTCTTTCTTGGACTGAGTCTTTTCGGCCTGCTCGCTTGTAGTGTTAGTCCCAACTGTAGCTCAAATTCTTTAAGCTCGGTTTGCGCCGCTCTGCCAAATCCCACTACTGTTGCTCATCCACCTGCCAAAACGCCTACGGCTCCTCCACCTCCGCCTGGTAATAATGGCAAGCAAGGAAAAAACTTCCCTAAACCTGCTACCTCCATCCCTACTCTTAGCGACGAACAGTTAGTTATTAATGATGCTGAGAGCTACGACGGATTGGTGCTAGATGGCTCAGATAGCGCGTATCACAAGGCTTATAACAAGTTGGACGTGAGTTTGCGCAATCAGGAGCCTTATGACGATTTTGTTACTAATTCAAACTTTACCCTCGGCAAGGGATGTTGGCAGGATCATCAGGATCAAATTGCTTTTATCCAGGTAGATAACTCAAAGTGGATTGCAGCGCTCCCTTTGACAAAGGTTACCTGTGTTGATAAGATCCTTTTAGGGCAGTACATCTGGTACTTTAAAGTGCATTTAGTTTATAGCCTTCCTGAGATTGTAGCAGTTGCGCTTCAGCCAAATTCTTAGGAGTATCTATGCAAATGGGTGCTCTCGACGGAGCACCCATTTGCATAGATATACTTGGGTAACTATACCATCGGAATATGCTCCCCATGCGATGGCGGTTGTTCTTCTCGTTGAAGACGGCGCGCCTGCAGGCGCCTTAGCGCATTGCCAATTCTCCGCACACCTTCCTCGATTTTCTCTTCTTCAGGAAATGCAAAGCTGAGACGAAATTGTTGATGGCCGCCACCATCGACATGGAATGGCTCCCCGATGACAAAGGCTACGTGTTCTCTTGTTGCTTCACGTAAGAGGGCGCGCGCGCGTATATCTCCCTGGAGTCGGCACCACAGGTGGAAGCCCCCACCGGGTGTATTGACTCGCACACCATCACGCAAATGCGTTTTGATTGCTTGCAGCATGACATCTCGTTTGCTTTGATAGCGCTGTCGTAATGTCAAGAGATGATTTTCTATGAAATTGTCGCGTTGCAATATCTCGGAAACGGTCCACTGCCCAAGGGCGTTGGTATTCAGATCAAAGATTTGTTTGTGCAGAGAGAGCCGCTCTATCATTGGTTCTGGCGCGGCCAACCAGGCGACCCTCAATCCTGGAGCCAGTATTTTAGAGAAAGTGCTGAGGTAGATGACCTGTGTATGTGTATCAAACGCCTTTAAGGGTTGGGGTTGGTGCCCCTCGTAGTAGATTTCGGAATAGGGATCATCTTCCAAAATTGGCATCTGGTATCGCCTGGCTAAAAGAAGTAAACGACGACGCCTTTCGGGTGACATTACGACACCAGTAGGGTTTTGAAATGTGGGGAGGGTATAGATCAAGCGTGGTTGATGGCGCGTCAGAATAGTCTCCAGCAGGTCAACACGCATTCCTTCGCTATCTATAGGAACCCCTATGACGCGCGCACCGAGCGCGCGAAATGTTTGAATCGCTCCCAGGTAGGTAGGTACTTCAACGACAACTTCGTCTCCTGGATTGAGAAGAAAGCGACCCACTAAGCCTATTCCTTGTGTCGAGCCTGAGAGAATAAGAATTTGTTGTGTATCCACTGCAACACCGCGTTTACGCATCCTTGCCGCGATACTTCGGCGTAAACTGAGCAATCCTTCAACAGGACAATAACCAAGCGCGCTCTGTCGTGAGCGCAGGAGACCATCAGCAAAGATAGTATTGAGCATTTCGGCAGGAAGCAGGTTCGTAGCAGGCGTGCCAGCAGCCAGTGAAATGACGTCATCCCCGATTGAAGCCAATTCGCTCAACAAGCGCGCATCAGGTCCGACAATTTCGCGTTCTGTCGTAGGTAAACCATAGAGCCAGGAAGGGCCATCAGCATCAAAGTTGTCATCCAGGTAGTTGAAATGATTGCGTTTCACAAGAGTACCCCGGCCAACATGTCCCTCGACCAGGCCATCGCTGGCAAGTTGATTATAGGCATTCATAACGGTTGTGCGATTGACTCCCAGCGCGCTTGCCAGTGCTCGTTCTGTCGGTAAGCGAGTTCCTTCCGCGAGTTGTCCCGAAAGGATAGCTTCACGTATTTTTTCGCAAATCTGTTGATATAATGGTGTATTGCTATCTCGTTCAAGCTGAATGAGTGAACAAATGGAAGCCGTAAATAATGGTAGTGGCTGATGCTGTACTGTATTTTGTCGCATGTCTTCCTCCTGATTGGCTCATACCAATATAGTGTATCCAATCATGAGGGACGGCTGCAAGGGCCAATTGGTGGTTCATACAAGAAGTCAATGTATACAGGGAGTTGGAAACATGGAAGAAATAGAGCAGCGTCTAATGACGATATGTAATGATCGAGATCATGGCTCGCGTTGGATAGTACGTGAAGCGGTCTCAATTATGTTCGACCTCGCCTCCGATACAACATTCTCTACGGTTGAATCAATGCAGCGTATGCAAATCACCGGGCAGAAATTAATAGAGGCGCATCCTGCAATGGCGGCGCTTGACGGAGCTATCAGGCGCATTCTCAAGACACCTGGTGATGCGGCTGAGATAGCAGTTGAGGCTGCACGGTTACTCCAGGAAGTCGATCACGCTACAGAGCATATTGCTGCCTTTGCATACCCTTTGCTCAAAGGAACGCTTATGACGCATAGTATGTCTGGAACCGTCCTGGATGTAATTTTAGCCTGCAAAGCGCAGATTGAGCGCATTATAGTCCTGGAGGGACGTCCGCGCTTTGAGGGAAGAAATATGGCTCAACTGTTGGTCAGACAGACTGGCATCGCTGTCACATTGATTACTGATGCCCAGGCTGATATTTTTCTGCCGCAGTGCCAGGCCCTTGTCGTAGGAGCAGACACAGTCCTGGTGGATGGCGATGTGATTAACAAAGCCGGAACTGCTTTGTTGGCGTGGGCAGCGCTTGGGCACAATGTACCTCTTTACGTACTCTGTGAAACGTTGAAATTCTCTCCGCGAACCTGGACTGGTGACCTTGGACAGCTAGAGGAAAAAGATGCTGAGGAAGTGTTAGATCAACCCATAGAGGGGGTCGAAGCTCGCAATTTTTACTTTGACCGCACCTTACCCCACTTAATAACCAATCTCATAACGGATCGAGGTGTAATAACTCCGAGCGAAGTCAAACAGGTGGTAACTTTGTAAGAACTGTTCAGCTTGTAGCGAAAAGTTGTAGGGTGTACAATGCAGCGAGAAACCCTCTATATACTCCATCTTTCATTCGAGGTTTTGGAAAACCCCTTGGGGTAATAACCATTAAGTGGGAGGTACACAGACCCATGCCAACCTATATTAGCCTGGTCAATCTCACTGAACAAGGTATCAAGGAAGTCAAAAATGCCCCAGAACGTTTGCAGGCATTTGATGCTGCCGCAAGAGAAGCTGGAGGAAAACTAATCGGGTTCTACCTTGTTATGGGACAATATGATTATATCGTCATCACTGAAGCGCCCGACGATCAGACCGCTGCACGTCTCATTCTTGGTACCATAGCACAGGGTAGTGTGCGAACCCAGACCATGAGAGCATTCCCACGTGAGGAATTCGAACAAATTGCGCGCGGCATTCACTGACTAAAAGTCACACACGATCATCACAAGGCATCTGGTACGACTTTTCGTTACAGATCATCGGTGGAGAAGATAGCCCGTACCAGTCGTTCTGGGTCATGTCGTGCTAAACGGTCGTCTTCAAGGTTAAGATGCTCAATTGTCACATTGGGGACGAGGCGAGTCAGCCTCGCACGGTCTGGCAAAACAGGCTCGCACCTTTCCTCGGCATATGTCTTCAATACGTCTGCCGGAAATGAACCGTTGTTGATGATAACCCTGTCCACTCGCCCACCTAGATAGCGATGGATTTCGAGAGATCTCCTGGCCCAATAATAATGGTATCCGCGCGTCGAATAGCACGGATAGCTTGAGCGCAACCCGGAGCGTCTGGAGGAACCAGGCGTAGTTGTTTGATGGGTGAAAGATCGTTTGGATTATCATTCCCCCTTGTATCGATGTTAGTTTCACCACAAATGGTAGTGCCATCTTCAAGGTCAGCGCAAAGTGACGTTTCTGCAAGTGTGACAGGCAGCACTCGCCCGGCAGTATTTAGAAGCTCCTGGGCATCCTCGATGGCTAGCAAGAGATCTCCGTTATTGATATCTTGGAGTCCTTTCAAGATGAGATTACCCAGACTATGGCCTCTGACACCTCTTCGCTGCTCTCCTTCATCCATTTCATCGGACTGTTCAAATCGGTGCATAAATACTTCGCGCCACAGTGCGCCATTTCGTGCCAATGCTACAAGCGATTGGCGCAAGTCTCCTAGAGGCAACTGGCGCCGAAATTCATCCATGAGCATACGTGAACTTCCGCCGCTGTCCGACATAGTGACGATAGCGCTGATATTGAAGGTATATTTCTTCATGTGTGAAAGAACAGAAAATGTTCCAGAGCCTCCACCAATAGTAACGACGCGGCGTCCTACCAGCCGATCTCCAGCGCGGTGAGGTCCTGGCACGATGTTTCTCCTATCACTGTTTCCAGATTCGCCATTCACTAATAGTATCCTTTAAACAGTCTATCACTGGACTTTCCCATTCGCAAGAACACATAGTACTTCTCAGAAGATATTTTTGTGCGAAGATACCTCAATGTTCAAGTTTTTAAAATTGCTGTTCCAAACACTTGACATTTGGCGATATATCGTTATAATTAATAGTAAGTTTACGATATATCGTAATGAACAGAAAGAAAGGTACAGAAAAATATGTTTGGTAAACGGTTTGCTTATGAATATCAAGGTGCTGGCGAGGGAGGCTGGACTCCTCCCTGGCTTCGTAGGGAAGGAGAGGGCTATGGTCCTCGTCATGGACACAGCCCATTCCAACATGGACCTCACTTCTTTGGGATGCGCCGGGGGCGTGGCCCGTTCGGCCATGGTGGTGAGGGTCCCCGTTTCTTTGGGCGTGGTGACGTCAAATTTGCCCTGCTAGGACTGCTACAAGAGCGACCTATGCATGGCTATGAAATGATGAAGGCGTTGGAAGAGAAATCGGGGGGGTTCTATACTCCCAGCGCTGGATCAATCTATCCTACGCTACAAATGCTTGAAGACCGTGGTTTTGTCACTTCTAACGATGTCGAGGGCAAGAAAGTCTATACGATCACCGACGAAGGACGCGCCTTACTGGCCGAGCGGCAGAAAAGCGACGAGGAGTTTGCAGGACCGCCATGGATGCGTCATCGGGGAGATTTTGGAAGGCGGCAATTCTCGCCAGAAATGCAAGCCCTGAAAACCGAGGCGATGGAAGTTGTGCGTTTGCTTACCATCGCGGGGAGGATGTCTTTCCAGGACCCGGAGCAGTTGACTAGGCTTCGTGGTATCATTGAGCGCACTCGCAAAGATCTGGCGGATATGATTTATACAGCCGGTTCCCAAAAGGAACCATCACCCGCGGCTGGTTCTGCTGAACAAACCAGTGGCCCCTCTATTGAAGAGGTGTAATCGATCTCACTAAAGACGGGGATACCAACTCATATCATCGAACTTAAAAGCGGTATAATGTGCGCTGGTATCCCTTGTTTTTGCCAGATGTACTGAAGACACCCGAAAAATACTGTTTTTCTTGTGTAAATACTCTGCATCCGCTATACTTTGGATAACGGGGATCTCCTCACCACTCTGTGGGCGCGGTGGTGGGGAAGAAAGATATCCCGTTCTATTTTTAATTATTGTATTGTTTCCTCTTTTCGATTGGTGTTAAAAACCTCCTAAGTAGGCTATCTCTCTTTAATTAATTATGCTATACTTGGGTATATTTTTCAGAGGAGGTGCTGCGCTTATGGTTCAGAGAATGGATATTCGGCTAATGCTATTTCGTGCTCGGTTGCTGCTCGAGGAAGGTCAGGCCGACAGAGCTTTATCAATACTCGAGACAATACAAACTGATGACGAAAATGAGCGGCGGGAAATCACCTATTTACTCGGTTGGAGCTATACCCTGACCGAACGATGGGAAGATGTCACGAAAGTTCTGTCACCTCTCCCGAAATTTGTAGAAAGCGAGGGAGATCAAGAAGGCCCCCTTGAGCGTGTACGTCTTGCGTACTCCCTTCTGCGGCTGGGTCAAGCTGCTGTCAATCTCTCTCAATATGAAGATGCTTCACGCCACTTCTCGAGATGCCTCAAAGTCCTGAAAAGCAAAAGGATTCACCTTCCCATGGCAGAACTCAGGGCACGCTATAGTCTCGCTATGGCCTGTCTCATGCGTGGAATGTATGCGGCCGCCATTCAGCATTATGAACTGGCGCTGCGGCTCTGCCTTTACCTGGACGATGATGAAGAGATTGGCAATATTTATTATGGCTTGTGTGAATCCTACAGGCGTTCAGGGAAACTTATTGAAGCCCAACTCGCCTGCGTAAAAGCATTGGAATTGTATGAACGATGCTCGAATCACCAAATGGAAGGTCAGGCGCATAACTTGCTTGGTCTCATCTATTTAAACTTAGGGGATTATAGAGTAGCCTCTGATCACTATACCGAAGCCCTTTCCCTCGCGGCAAGTTATAGCAATCCCAAAATGGTCATGGTCAATTGCACTGCCTTAGCTGGAGTACGGCTCGCTGAAGGTCGTTTAGAGGAAGCGAGACGCTATTATGAGCGCGCTCTGGAGAATATTGACCGCATTCAGCATAAAGACAAGTACCTCGAGGGTTTAACCTATCTGATGTGTGGGAAAGTTGCCCAGGCAGAGGCTGGGCGAGCTGAGGGCGATCAACGACGACGGCTATTAGAGGAATGTATTGCATGGTTTGAGCGGGCGAAAGGTGGCCTTTCTTCGTCACAATCCTATATCGAAGTGACCGAATTGTATGGTCGGTGGGCAGAAGTGCTCGAGGAATTGGGACGCTACGAAGAGGCTATTACCTGTTGGAAGTCCGGTTACGAGGCTTTATCTGCCACAAATGGTCCGGCCTGGTATTGAGTTTGTTCGCTGATGCTATGCCAACTTCCTGGAAGGTGTTTCTCTTCCCTGCCCTACAGCTCTGGCTTTAGGCGCACCAACATTACACCAAACCAGAGCACCCAAAGGGCAAAGGCAAAAAGAGCAGGCGTAGTGAGCGCGGCCTTTCCTTCTATTGGCGCGCTTACTACTGCGACGGCACTGACGCTGAAAAGTGCAGCTACGGCGAGTGCCGCGTATCCAAATGCAACCCAAATCCCTGGCCAGAGTTTCATACCGCTTCTGACGATCATTGCGCCAAAGAATAGACATGCAATGGCGAGCAATCCTCCGCCAATTGTATAGGTGGCGATGGTCATTGCACCCAAAATTGTAGAGAAGCTGCCAGGTGTTGAAGTATGTTCTGTAAAACCGCTGCTCGCAACAAAGAGATAGAGCGTACTGGCCACTGTACCGAGTAAATAGAAAATGATCCCCAACAACCCCGTCCAGGCAGCTAGTACAGAAAACCCTCTCCCTTGCCAGACAAGGATTGGCGTACTACTAGCTTCCTCTGTCTCCTTTGCCTGTAGCTCTCCCGTATCCTCGGATTCCTGAGAGGCTTTTTGTTCTGGATGATCTGCTTCATACGTTTCCTCTGCCACTTGTTCCGCATCCTCAATACCCAGTATTTCCTGTGCGACTATGATGCGAAAAAGAGTAAAAGGCAGACTGACCAGGGCAGCAAAAGCGGCTATCGATAATATTCGGTATCCTAGAATCGCTACAAAATGGTTCCCAACCCAGAATAAATAAGGAGTTAAAGCGCCATTTTCTGCTGACACGAGGGCATCGCTATATCCCTGTGGAAGAAGGACCAGGTATTGATACAGGGGCACGCCAACAGTTAAGAGTAATGCTCCAGTAATATAGTAGATACCATTGGTGTGCAACTTAGATAAGAAACTTCGTTTCATCACGGCTCAGCCTTCATATCTCATTTCTTCTTTTCTGTTTATCGCCCTAATAAAAATGCTAACAGGCTATTTGCCGCTGGGCTTGTAGCTGCAAGTACTAATTGCGCCGCGAACGTAATCACAATCAGGGCAGCTGTCATAAGGACAATAGAGGAGGAAAGGCTGAGAGGCGTCGAAAGATGATCTTCCTTAAGCGGTGCATCGAAATACATGGCTTTGACAACGCGTCCATAGTAGACCAATGAGATGATGCTGTTGATCAAAGCAACAACCACAAGAACATTGAGACATTGCCCTACTACTACCTGACCGCTGCTGATGAGAGCCTGTCCTTGACCCCAGGCGGCCGAGAAGATAAATACCTTACTGATAAAACCCGCCATTGGTGGAATGCCACCCAGGGAGAGCAAACACAGCGCCGTACCCAGGCTAACCAGAGGCGCACGACTGGCAAGGCCACGAAAATCTTCGATTCGTTCTCCCCCGGTTGCGTTTGCCAGCGCGATAATGCCCGAGAAGGCCCCCAGGTTCGTCAGCACATACACAAAGATGAAGAACAGTACTGCTGAATTTCCGGCTGGCTGGTTACTTGCCAGGCTCGCTGTAACGCCAACAAGGATGTAACCTGCCTGCGCGATACTGGAATAGGCCATCATACGCTTGACATTCGTCTGCACTGCCGCCACGAAGTTCCCAAGTGTCATGGTCAGGATCGCCACAATCGTGAACCCAATGACCAGTGAGGGAAGATTGATCTGGCCAAGGCCGCCATCGATAAAGACGCGTATCAACGCGGCAAAACCTGCAGCTTTTGAGCCAACGGAGAAAAATGCAGTTGCAGGTGTCGGAGCTCCTTCGTAAATATCCGGGGCCCACATGTGAAAAGGGACCGCCGAAATCTTAAAGCCGAAACCCGCCAGGATCAAAATACTGGCAACTAATTCCATTAAGTTGTTCTGTAAAGAGACAATCACGTTGCCGGTATGTATACCGTTCTTAATCGTCGTGGCAATACCCACCAGGTCCGTTGTACCGGTCAGGCCATACAGAAGAGCAAAGCCATAGAGTAAGATAGCTGAAGACATGGCCCCCAGGAGCACATATTTGACAGCGGCTTCTGCTGATCGCTCATTGGCGTGGATGAGACCCGCCATCACATAAAGCGGAATACTCGTCAGTTCAAGCGAGATGTAAATGGTGATCAATTCGCCTGTACTGGCCAAAAACATCATGCCGATCACTGAGAACAGCATGAGCGAATAAAACTCACCATCTGCTTTAACATACTTGCCAACGTAGTCGTAGGACGCCAGGATCATCACAGCTGCGATAATCAGGAATAGGATCTGGAAGAAGATAGCGTACTGGTCGACCACTAGCATGTTAAAGAATGCGCGGTGGGGAACCGAGAAATTCAGCGTTAGCGCTTGCGTGATTGCAAAAGTAGCCGGAACTACGAGGCCGATCAAAGCCACCGATACTGTGACGGAGCGGCGTTTGAAAAGCAGGTCAATAACCATCACTACCAGCGCTAGCACTGTCAGGCTTAGCTCTGGCGCTAGCAGGTAGAGATCGTTTGCACTAATTGGTTGATACATTGAACAATACTCCTTACCCCTCTCTTGCTGGCGACCACAAAAAAACACCTCTAGAATTATGGGCGTATGGCCGCGCTGACCCCCTGCATAAGTTGGGTCAGGCTAGGGGTAATGACATTAATTAGGAACGTTGGATAAATACCGACCAGCAGGATGAGCGCCGCCAACGTGTAGAGCGGTATTGTTTCTCGCAGAGTGGCATCAGGTAACCAGTTCCACTTCTCGTTGAACGGGCCGAAAAAGACACGTTTGAGCATCCAGAGCAGGTAGGAAGCTGTCAGGATCATAGTGAAAACGCTAATAGCGGTAATAGTTGTCCAGACCTGGAAACTTCCGGTAAACGCCATATATTCCGCGACAAAACCAGCCAATCCAGGCAAACCCAGCGAGGCTAATCCGGCAAAGGTGAAGAGCGTCGCGAGTACAGGCATCTTCTTCGCGACACCGCCGAAGACAGCTATTTCGCGCGTATGGGCATGATCGTAGATCACACCGACGCAGAAGAACAGCATTCCTGTGATAATACCATGGCTTATCATCTGAATAGTCGCGCCTGTTAACGCTGCCATACGGAAGGCTATAATTCCGGTGCCAGCCGCTGCGGCCACTCCCAGCAGGATAATACCCATGTGGCTCACACTGGAATAGGCAATGAGTTTCTTCATATCCTTTTGCGCTAGGCAGATACTGGCGCCGTAGAGGATATTTATAGCCGCAATAACCGCTAACCAGCCCGCGAAATCATGGACACCCTGTGGCAAGAGAGTCAGGCAGATACGAATCAATCCATAAGCGCCCATCTTCAGAAGCACGCCCGCCAGGATTACGCTGACCTCGGTGGGAGCATCTGTGTGTGCATCCGGTAACCATGTATGGAACGGGAACATGGGTATTTTGATAGCGAAAGCCAGGAAAATCAACAGAAAGGTCAGCAGTTGTAGACTTATCGTCAGGCCTGTAAACGGAATATTGACAGGCCCGTTGAACATATGCTCTGAGAAATACACCATGCTGGCGGTCGCCTGACCCCCGTTGTTGACGTTGGTGAAGTAGAGCACCAGGATACCAATCAGCATAAAAACGCTGCCAAAGAATGTATACAGCAAGAATTTCCAGGCCGAGTAGATACGTCCGGGCATGCCATGCTTGATGGTCTCGCTTCCCCAGATGCCGATGAGCAGGAACATTGGGGCCAGTTCGACTTCCCAGAAAAGGAAGAAGAGAAAGAGGGCCAGATATTCCTTGATGCGCACCTTTTCCCAGGCGCCAATGACGGTGAGCATCGTCAACAGGGCATTGAGAATGACCAGAGGCAGGCTCAGCCCGTCAATACCCAGGAAATAATCGATTTTGATTTGTATCGATCCTGCCGTGAAATTAATCCACGGCAAGTTTATCGAATCCGGCAGGTTTTGCAGATCGCCAAAATTATAGCCATTGGCGGCGATGCGGAAAAATATTGCCATCGAGAGCACGAATGTTGCGGCACTAAATGCCAGTGCTACCCAGCGTGCAATCGACTTTGGAGTAGCCAGTACTGCCAGTGCGCCGATCACAGGCAGCAGGATAATCCAGGTGAGATCACTCGTAAATATCACAGTTTTATCCTTCATTTCATCGCTGCTGACCGTAGGTAGTCGCGCTAGCGGCGTTGCAGCGATGGATAATCAAGTCCTTACTTTATAACGGTGACAAGCACAATAACGACTACCGCCAGCACCACAAGACCGCCAAAGAACCCAAACATATAGGTTTGTACCCTGCCAGTCTCAACATGACGCAGGTCGCGACCCAGCGTGGTCACCAGACGTGCCGTCCCATTGACCAGGCCATCAACGACATACGTATCAAATGCTTGTATGATGTGGGAGATTCCAAGCACACCGTAGCGAATCAGCAAGTCGTAGAATTCGTCGATATAGTACTTGTGCAGGAGGACACGGTGCAATACGCGCAGCACTGCATTGCCTTGCACGAATGCGTTGATCTTTGCCAGATCGATGCGAGCATAGAGCGTGTAAGCCCAGGCGAAGCCGAGTAGTGCCACAATTATACCTGGGTAGGCCCTCCAATCCGTGATAATCTCCCCGAAATTCAGGGCTGGCGCCGTGGGATTGAGATATGTGAAGAAACCGAACCAGTAGCCGGCAATCACCGACGGAATAGCCAGTAATATCAATGGTATGGTGATTGTCAAAGGAGACTCACGCGGCACACCTTTGCCGCGATAGATTCCCTCGCCACCCCATAAGCCACCAAAGCGACCGCCTTTCCCTCCAAAGGCCAGGATATAGGCGCGCAGCATATAGAAAGCGGTTAAACCCGCGGTTACCCATATTACCACCCACAAGCCATAATAGCCATTCGTGTATGCAAGCGCGATGATCGTATCCTTACTGTAGAAGCCCGCGAAAAAGGGGAAACCAGAGATCGAGAGCGTGGCAATCAGCCAGGTAAAAGCGGTGATGGGCATATATTTTGCCAGCCCGCCCATCAGGCGCATATCCTGTACCTCTTTATGTGTCGCGTGGTGGAGCATATGAATGACGCTGCCAGCCCCCAGGAAGAGCAGCGCTTTGAAGAATGCATGGGTGAAGAGGTGAAACATGCCAGGTCCATTGTCATACACAGGACCAGCTACGCCCAGGCCGACGAACATATAACCCAGTTGGCTGATAGTAGAGAAGGCCAGCACACGCTTAAAGTCGGTTTGTACCAGGGCGATCGTTGCTGCGAAGATGGCGGTAAGGCCGCCAATCCAGGCCACCACCTGAAACGCTGCCGGATCGGCTGCCGCGAAAAGTGGAAAAGTGCGCGCTACCATATAGACGCCAGCCGCAACCATCGTTGCAGCGTGGATCAATGCGCTGACAGGGGTTGGACCCTCCATTGCCGTCGGTAACCAGATGTGCAGCGGAACCTGCGCCGATTTACCAATAGCGCCACAGAAGACCAGGATCATAGCGAGGGTAAGCAACCCTTTGTCCATACTCTGAACCCTTGTCACTAACTGGCTGAACTCGAATGTGCCGGTGTTCGCGAACAGGATCATAATGCCGATGATAAAGCCCACGTCGCCTACACGGTTGGTAATGAAGGCCTGAATAGCTGCCGTGGCAGGTTGAGGACGATCCTCGTCAGGTTTCGCCTTCTTGTTAATCCAGAAACCGATCAGCAGATATGAGCTGAGGCCGACCAGTTCCCACCCAACAAACATAACCAGGAAATTCTGTGCAAATACGATGACTAGCATCGAGAAGGTGAAGAGCGAAAGGTAAGAGAAAAAGCGCGCATACCCCGCCGAATTCTCCATGTATCCCTGGGAGTAGAACTGTACAAGCAATGAGATCGTAGTAACTACTACCATCATTACGATTGCCAGGTTATCCAGTTGAAACGAGATCGAGTAGCTGACAGTTCCCTGCACAAACCAGTTGTAGGATAATACCTGGATACCTGCTTGTGGCAATGGCGGAGCAATCGCAATTACGCCCGCGGTATTCAGCAGCAATATCCACGCATAAAGGCAGGCAAGGGCCATAATAGCGATACCAACGTAACCGCTTACCAAAGCGCCCATCGAGAGGTGCGCCACCTTGGGGTCCTCGTCATCGTCATCGTCGAGTCCGTGTTCACCATGGTCGTCGCTGTGTGACACTTGTGACACTTGTGACATTTGTGACATTTGTGACCCATGTGCCTCAATCGTGGGGTTGTCAGCGTGAGCACTACCATGCGCTTCCGTAGCCGTGGCTACATGTGGCCGACTGAGCAAATCCCAGACCCGCGTGCCGAAAATAATCACCGCAAATGAGAAAAGCGGTGCGAGCAGGATAAGCCAGGAATATTGATACAATGCCATATTGATCACCACTTCATAATATCAATTTCGCCAACATCCACTGTGCTGCGTTTGCGATAGATGGCAATAATCATTGCCAGTGCCACCGCTGCCTCGGCTGCAGCTACCGTGATGATGAAGATAGCGAAAATTTGACCGGTCAAATAAGTAGAATACGCGGGAACTTTGTTATAAAACGAAAAGGCCACCAGCGTAATATTCACAGCGTTAAGCATAATCTCAATGCCCATCAATACTGCGACGGCGTTGCGTTTTGCCAGCGCGCCGTAGAGTCCAATGCAGAACAGGACCGCGCCCAGCACCAGGTAATGATTTAAACTTAGCCCCATGGTACTAGTCCTCTCTACCGATGACAATTGCGCCTACAATTGCTACCAGCAACACCAGAGATGCAATTTCAAACGGTAATACGTAGCTATAAGTAGTGGGACTATAGAGCAATTGACCAATGCGCACAACATTGCTGATACCTGCTGGCAGTTGGCCAGAGCCGTCGCTGAAATTGGAAACGGCATGTGGGCTGGCCGCTGCCGCATACACAATGATAGCGCCTACGAACGTACTGACAATCACCGCCAGCCACCACTGCTTATTGATTGGATTGCTGTTCAACTGGATGTTGCTAGTACGCGTCAGCATCAGAGCGAATAGTATGAGGATTGTCACCGCGCCGGCATAGATAAGAATTTGCACAATGGCGATAAATTCAGCGTTGAGCAATAAATAAATTCCAGCAGCCATCGCAAAGACTATGACCAGGGCTAATGCGCTATGCACGATATTTCGTTGTGTCACTACAAACAGCGCGGCCCCTACCAGTATAACGGCAATAATCCAAAAAATGACAGTAACTAAATCCATAAAATATGCCTCCGGATGTGATTCGGATAGTAGTTTCAGTCTCATGTGAGAAGAGGATGTCCAATCGCTACAACTGCTTCAACCTCGCCCTTATTTGATATTACCGCGATTCCACATGTGAATGCCACTTCCGTGTAGTTCTTTATTCCTATTTGTATTGTATCATGTGCAGTCAGGTGTAGTACTTAAAGCGAGGTTATCATGAGCGGAAGCACCGCTCTAATTTTAGCAAAACCTGCCACTGGTGACAAGGTCACCCGCTCATAATTAGCTGCGTACATCCCAGTAGTCTATGTTATAATTTGTATATCATTATTTCTTAATTCCCTTATCACATTCAAAGGCTGTATGACGAATGAGTATGACGCAAATGACCAGGGATACCAGTCCTTCTGGCGATCCTTATTGCCCAAATTGTCATTCTGTGCTACCTCCACAGGCAGCATTTTGTGCGTCTTGCGGTGAGCGCATCATGAAGAAAAATGTTACTTCTCTCATGCAGGATAACACCGACATAGCTACCCGTTATCGTATCACTTCTCTTGTGCGCCGCCGTCCAAATGTCAGCCTTTTTTTTGCTATCGATAACCAGCAGCTACGTCCAGTTGGTATCCGCGACATCGATATCAGTAGCTTGAGCAATGAAGCGCGGAAAGAAGCCTGTGAGATATTACAACGGGAATATGATCTCCTGCGTCGCGAAAGCATTGCTTCAATTATGCCTCTCATAGGACTGCGGCATTTTCAGGGGCATTTGTATGTCGTCTCCGGTTGGCCGTTTCGCTCTGGCGCCGGCCAAAGGGTAGCAAATACTCACCTTAATACGTTACAAGACGTTCTGCAAAGCGGGATCGGTCTGCCCGATACGCGCGTGTCGCTATTCTGGATTGAACAGCTCTGCTTCTCGTTGGAGAAATTGCACTGCCAACGCGTCGTCCTTGGCGATCTTGATCCACAGGCTTTGATTCTTGGCACTAACAACTTTAATAGTGAACTTCTCCTCCTGGTTTCCTGGATGCCTCCTCTCATACGCAGCCTGCTCCCGCGTGCCTCTGTTGTGAATAATTCGTCGAATTTTAGCGCTCCAGAAGTTTTGCTGGGTAAACCAGAACCTCGTTCCGATATATATAGTCTTGGAGCAGTGCTCTATCTCTTGCTCACAGGTGTACCGCCAGAAGAGCCTATGGTGCGTATGCACCGTAGCTTGCCTTCACCGGGTGAAGTTAACGCGCGTATCAATGGTCGCCTTGACGAATTTGTGATGAAAGCTTTATCTATTGAAAGCTCGGAACGCTTTCGAAATGCAGGTGAGATGGCGGAAGCGCTTTCTCGTATACGTTTGGGTAGTAAACGTGCTGTTTCCAGAGTATCTTCTGTATTGCCCCCCATTACTGAAATGTATAGAAAAGACCCTCAGGAGGGAAAAGCTACTGCAAAAGAGCGACAGATTGAAGAGATCGTCAATACTGACACTGTGCATATCACACCTCTTCCAGAAGTAAACCTTTCTGCCTGGGAAACAGCTAATTTACCCATAAGTAATGTAACTTCACCGCAGGAGCAATCTCCACAAGTTATTGAGGGAGCGGTAGAGCAAGTTAATGTTGCGGATTCACCACTTCAAAATAATAGTATAAAAACTTCCCATTCTTTAGAGGTTTCTTCTGGTGAAGATGGCGCCATGCCTGTTTTTCCATCCAGCGGCACTTCCAGTTTGTTGAAACGATTGCAGCGTATTATCCTTGGAGAGCAAAAGCACAGCACGACAGCGGCAGCAATTATCGAAACGCCGATGCGGGTACAACCTGACCAGCCCTTCACTATACGGATCCAGTTAATGGGAAGAGATGTGCCTGGGACGGTAAATCCACAAGAGAGATTCTTACGATCTGATAGCAGAAAAAGCCTCCCTGTTGGGCTGAGCGCCCTCATCGAAGGAGAACTTGTTCTCATCGAAATACGTTCTGCACTGTTTCAGAACTTTGCGTATATCGTGCAGCAGACTCCAGTACACATACCGGCAAACGGCTATGCCGCTGAAGTAACCATACCTATGCATCCACTTTCGAATGGAACGAGTGGCAGACGTGAGCGTTTGCACATTTTCTTTATGGACGAAATGCGCCGTCCGCTTTACGAAAAGCCATTCATTGTTGAGCTATTCATTTCGTACCTGGTGCAGCCCGGTCGTGAGGGCCACAATGTATTAACCATTCCAATTTAAACGTTGAAGATGGAACGGCGGAGCTGTAAATAAAATACTCCTCAAATTCTGCGTTGAATTGTGGATTGACAACTTCTATGTGCACTGACCGTTTGGTTGAATCCCGTTAGATGTTATTTGATTGGGGCTGCTGGTAATTACTTCTCCTATACCGGGATAGGTATGGTCAGCGGGGAGATCGCCCGACCACGAAAATTGATATGTTTTCATGGTCTGCCCAGCTGTGAATGTCAGGCTAGCTGTTGTGTTGCTATGCCCGTTGTTTACTGTGTACTCAAACTGCACCGTGCCGCCTGGACTGTTGGAAGTGACAACGAACGTCGCAGTGTAGGTGACAGTTACAGCCGTACCGCAAGCTATCCCAGCTATTGTGGTTGGGTTGACTGATATAGTAACGCTCACGACACTGAAGGGCGTTGGGGTAGGGGTGGGAGTGCTGGCTAATGCCGTCGCAGTTGCGTTGGCAAACCCTTGCGCCACGGCTGTTGCGGTTGCGTTAGCGTTTGACTGGTTGGCGATCGCTGTCGCAGTTGCGTCGATATTCCCTTGAGCGTCGGCGGTGCTGGTCGCGAGCGCATTAGCGGTAGCAGTATCATTGGACTGTGAGGTTCCCGTCAAATTGTTTTGAGCTGCGACAGTATTGTTATTGGCCTGGGCGGTGGCGCTGGCATTCGCAGAATTGGTCGCGCTTGAACTTGTGAAGTAGTAGTATGCGAACCCTCCGCTCCCTAATATGAGGAGCAGTACCAAACCAACGATCAAGAGTGTTATCCAATTATTGCGCTGAGGATTAGCCTGGTTGTTCTGTGGAGGCAATCCGGAGCCATTGTAAAAACCTCCACTATTATAGGGCGGTGGCAAAGGAGTCGGTTCATTGACGCCAGGAACCATCGTGGAATAGTTCGTATTCATTCTAGTGTTACCGGGGAAAACTGCCTGGTTATTGCTGTTGGATGCTCTATCAGTTCCGCTAAATGTGGCCGCCTGGTCACTAACGCCGAAAACTGGCGGATAATTTGCTCCTGTAGATGCGATGGAAATAGTGAGCAGCAGCGGGGTGTGTGTACCTCCACTGCCAGGGATGCTATCCTGTCCGCTCACACGAATTACCTGGCCATGCTGGATACCTGCTGGAACATCTACTCTGACGCGACGGCCTCCAGTCAGTGTTAAAGTCCTGCTGGTACCATTCATTGCCTCAGCATAGCTTATCGCCAATGTCGCATGAACGGCATCGCCAATTGGTTTGCTCTGGGTATTCATCATGGTGGGACCGTCAATAAGCAGCGCTTCCTGGAGTACCTTGCCGAAAGCTGAGACAGATATAAAACGGTTCTCTGGCCTTTTTGCTAGCGCGCGTAGAAGAATGGCATCGACATCACGATTGAGCGCCGGGTTAAAGGCACTCGGTGGTTGGGGAGCAACGCTGAAGTGTTGATACATCATTTGTCCCGGCCCACCCTGGAAAGGAGGACGTCCGGTCAGAAGTTGGTAGATCATGACGGCAAGCGCATACTGATCGGAGGCAGGGACCGGATGACCCTCCCACTGTTCGGGAGCCATATAGATAGGCGTGCCGCGAATTGCCTGACTTGCGCCTGAGGTCCCAGCTGTCAATTTCGCAATGCCAAAGTCGGCCAGCATCAAATCTGGCAGTTGCGCATTGCGATTACTGCGAATAAGGAAATTTTGCGGTTTGACATCCTGGTGGATAATCTCGTTGTCATGCGCATGTTGGAGGGCGTCAGCAGCCTGGTGTAAAAAATGGGCGACGTCCATAGGGGAAAGCAGATTGCCTTCCCCACGTTGTTGTAGCCAGATGGCAAGCGAACCTTCTGCGCAATAGGGCATCACCATAAAGGTGAGCGGGGTACCGTTAACCACCTCCTCGCCAAAGTCAAAGAGCGGTAAGATGTTTGGGTGATTGAGTTTCGCGATGGCCCTGGCTTCACGTTCAAAGAGTCGTGCCGCGTCTGAGATGGTATTGGAGTCAGGATAGGTCGTAGCTTCGGTTCGAATGACTTTGATAGCGACCTGTCGATTGATGCGCGTATCTTCTACGAGGTAGACTTCTCCCATACTTCCACTTCCCAATTGTCGCAGGATACGGTATCGGCCATTTTGCAGTATTTCCAGTGGCATCTTCCTACCTCGCTTATGAGATACGGGATGTAAACAACAAATTTAGACAAAGCGATAAGTACGGAAAATAGTATAGCATACGAGGGAACGTGTGAAAATATTTTTGTGCTTTCGGTGTTCTCTTCACAAAACCTCCTCCCAGACGCTATAATAAAGGCAGTAGAAAAAACGTACATTTACCTGTTTGCCTCAGGGCAAAGATATCGCTGCTAGGGGAGCCAAATGGCTGAGAGGTAGCCGCATTGGGCGTGCTGCTGACCCTATGAACCTGATCTGGCTAGTACCAGCGGAGGGAAGCGGCAAACGGTTTATCCAGTAGTTTCTCAAAGGAGAACTTACAAGCCGCAATCCTCCATTTCGGGATTGCGGCTTTTTGTCTGCCCAAAGAGGGAATGATGACACATAAGAGGTGAGGGGCGTGGAACCTCCAAAATTATCTGTACAGGGAGTCTCAAAAGTCTTTCGCGATGGGCGGAAAACCCTGGAAACTCTTGATTCGATTGACCTGGTTGTGAATGTTGGCGAATTTGTGACGGTCATCGGACCAAGTGGTTGCGGCAAGAGTACACTTTTTAATATCGTCGCGGGCGTAGATCAACCCAGCGCGGGAAAAGTCGCTGTCGATGGGGATGCACAAGGTGAGCGCGCCGGCAAGGCCGGCTACATGCCTCAGCAGCCCTTATTATTACCGTGGCGCACCGTCGTAGAAAACGTCATGTTAGGCTTAGATGTGCGTCGCCTGCCACGGAAAAAGGCGGAGCGCGATGCATACGAGCTGCTCAAACGTTTCGGGCTGGCTGATTTTGCTCACCATTATCCGGCAACACTCTCAGGAGGAATGCGCCAGCGTGTGGCGCTGCTGCGTACAGTCCTGTTCAACTCCTCATTTCTTTTGCTGGATGAACCATTTGGCGCGTTAGATGCCCTTACAAGGCTCTCGCTACAGATGTGGTTACTCGATCTCTGGCAGACCTTTCATTCGAGCGTCCTCTTTATCACACATGATGTACGCGAAGCAATCTTACTCTCTGATCGTATCTATGTGCTCAGTTCGCGCCCTGCTCACGTGTTGCGAGTCGTAGAGGTTGATTTGCCGCGTCCTCGCAGATCAGAACAGTTGGCGTTGGAGCAGGCCGTGCAGGTGGAGCGAGAGCTTACCGCGCTATTACTGAAGGAACAACAACTATGAAACTGCGCTGGTTGGCAGGTTATGGCCCTGCTTTCGCGCTGAGTGTATCTCTATTGGCGTTTTGGGAATTGTATGTGCGAGCAGGGCAGATAAGCTCACAGATTTTACCTTCGCCAACAGCTATTATCCAGGCATTGATTGACCACTGGGATATTATCTCTGTGAACACACTGCAGACCCTCCTGGAAACGGTGTTGGGTATGGCTGCGGCGGTTGTCTTTGGACTGCTACTGGCTATCATGCTTGAAATCTCACAGTGGTCGCGGCGCGCAATCTATCCCTTGTTGGTGACCTCGCAGACTATTCCGATCATAGCTCTGGCCCCATTACTCCTCATCTGGTTTGGTATCGACCTTGGGCCAAAGGTCTTTGTGGTCGCGCTCTACTGCTTCTTTCCTATAGCTGTCGCGTGCGCGGATGGTCTGGGGGACGCGGAGCCAGAAATGATTAACCTCTTAAAAAGTATGCATGCTTCGCGCTGGCAGATTCTCTGGCTTGTGCGCTTGCCAGGGGCGATGCCCGCATTTTTCTCTGGATTGCGCATCGCTGCAACTTATGGCGTAACTGGGGCCATCTTTGGGGAATACGTAGGGGCGTATCAGGGACTCGGCATCTATATGCAACTCTCGGTGAACTCCCACGCCATTGTGCTGGTTTTCGCGACGATCCTTGTCATCGCCGTGCTCAGTCTCCTGCTATTTGGCCTCGTATCGCTGATCGAACGTATTGCTTTGCCCTGGTATCACGGTTCTTTCACTAATAGACATTATTGAGAGAAGCGGCATAGTGCATGTAGGGACCCGATTTATCGCGTCCTTGCCTGGATCTTTGTGATAAAGAAAGGAAACTCATATGAGTGCTCGTACTCGTCTACTCCTAAGTATCGGTATACCGGTTTTGCTGATTGTGCTGGTTGTGGGCGCTTTCCTCTGGCAGCAGCGCGCATCCAGTACGGCGGGTCCGCAAGTACCACAGCCACAAAAGCTGACAACGATGAGACTCGCGCTAGACTGGACACCTAATACCAACCACACGGGCATCTACGTGGCCCTTAATAAGGGCTGGTATCGCGATGAGGGGATCAACCTGCAGTTGTTACCCTACTCGGCCAGCGTCTCCTCTGATGTGCTGGTGAGTACGGGAAGGGCCGACGTGGGCATCGGCGCCACAGAGGGGATAGTGGCGGACGCCGCGGTGGGCCAGCCAGTGGTCTCAATAGCTGCAATTATCCAGCACAACACTTCAGCGTTAGTAACCCTGGCAAGCTCAGGTTTGACGCGACCGCGCGACCTCAGTGGCAAAATCTATGGGGGCTTCGGCGCTCCCTACGAGTCGGCGGTAGTGGGTGAGATTATCAAGCAAGATGGCGGAACGGGACAGTTTAAGAACGTGACGCTGGATGTCGATGCCATGCAAGCGCTGGAGTCGCACCGTATCGATTTTGCCTGGGTTTTTGAAGGCTGGGAGGTCATCCAGGCGCAGCGAGCAGGGGTGTCATTGAATATTTTCCCCATTACAAGCTATGGCGTCGCCGATTACTACACACCAAATATCATCGCCAGTCCAAACGAGATCAAACAAAAGCCGGAGCTCTTGCAGAAGTTTATGGCTGCGACCGCGAAGGGATATGAATACGCTCGCACACACGCACAGGATGCAGCACAGATGCTGCTGAAGGGCGCCTCGCCTGGCACGTTCCCTGATCCGGGACTGGTTCTGGCCAGCCAGGAGTATCTCAGCCCGCGTTATGCCGATACTGGCCGGAAATGGGGCTGGCAGGACGCCGCCGCCTGGCATGGTTATCCCCAGTTTATTATCGCTTCGGGTGGTATCGATGATGCAGCAGGTCATCCCATTCATTCCATGAATTTTGACCAGTTGTATACGAATCAGTTTTTAACGAGCTGAAAATGAAGATCATGTGTATCACAATGAAGGACGATAGAAGATCATGACCCAAGCTCTCGCGAGTTAATATGTATAATCAGCAGTGAGCCATTTTCCAGCGAGACCCTGGCTTGCTCGCTTGTCAATACATTGCTCACGCCGCGTGGGCGCCCAAAGCGCAGCGTCTCTCCCTGCAAGGGGTAGTATAGTCCTGTGGTCTGTACGCCTGCAGCCTCGCCGGTCAGTGGGAGTAATGAGAGCAGGTCGCCAGCATGCCCGTTGATTAACGTGTTTCCTGGTCCACGCAGCAGCCAGCAGACCGCCGGCCCATCGACAATACGAATTGGAAGCGCCGGGAAGCCTGCCAGCAGCAGTATATTCGCCATAGTGTGATCGAAGCGCGCGCCGCCCAACCCACCAAGCAACGTAATCGCAGTGGCGCCTTCCTCGATCGCTGCCAGGATGGCAAGCTCGGTATCGGTCTCATCCTTCTCGATGGCAGCCTGCACGACGCGGCTCCCCTGCGCTTTGAGTTGTTGTAATCGAGCAGTGTCTAGCGAGTCGAAGTCGCCTATGATAATTGCCGGTGCGCAACCAGCCTGGAGTGCTGTCTCTGCTCCGCCATCGGCGGCGATGATGAGATCGGCGGAGGCAATCGCAGCGGCAACGGCTTCCCCAGGTTGTAGTGTTCCCCCGGCGAATATGACGATGTGCATATGATATCTCATCCTTTGAAATCAAAATATTTCTCGATGGTATTCAAAAGAAATAAGGTTGTATACTGAACTATCATATCTTCCGCTCGAAGCATGTCCATTTAAAAGGAGACTCTTTATGAGCAAAAACCGTAGCGCAACACTATTAATTACAAGCATTTTCTGTCTATTCTTACTGACGTCCTGCTCTACGTCCACCACGCAGGCGCCGACTCCCACGCCTGACATGGCGCCGCAGCATTTCAGCGCGCATACCTTTTTACATGGTGTGTGGAGGCCCGATGACCTGGCCTTCGGCCCGGCGGGCAATATCTGGTTCAGCGATGGTGTTCATGGAACAATCGATAGGATAAATGCAGATGGAACGGTCAGTCTCCTAATGAAAGGGTTGAGAAGACCCGAGGGCGTGGTTGTTTTAGCAGACAACACGGTTGTTTTCGCGGAGCAGATCACCAACAGAATCCTTTCCTTCACCCCTGGAGCGACGACTCCAACATTACTACATAAAATGCCGGGATCAGCCAGTTCCGCTCCCTGCAAAGATGGTATTAATGGGATCGCCTTCGATCCGACGACGAATACACTTATTATACCCGATAGCCCCACGGGCGATGTGTATCGTCTGAGCCTGGATGGCAAAACGCTGACCCTGCTGGTCTCCGGCATGGCGCGACCAGACAGCGCGGTGGTCGATAAGCAGGGAACGGTCTATATTGATGATCAGTGCGGCGGTTCTATCTGGCGCGTTCCCCGCTCTGGCTCAATAACGCACATGGGTGGTTTCGGCATGTTGGATGATATAGTTATCGATCCGCATGGCAATCTGCTTGTCACCGACGTGAGTTCATCTATCCACGCCTTGATCCGGGTCAATCTTGTCACGGGCAAACGAGAGATACTGGCAAGTCAGGGGTATGAAAAGCCAGAGGGCTTGCTGGTTGACGCGAAAGACGATATTTACCTGGCGGATGATGATGTGGGGAAAATTGAGGAGTATGTACCGGTCGGCTACCATTCGTAGCTATGTCTTCTCTTCCAACGTTATATCATTTAGTAGGGTCTCTCCTGGTCGGCGGTGAGATGCTTCGCTGCGCTCAGCATGACATTGCTCTTGCTTTAATGAATAACACGGTAAAGGTATCAATAAGCCTATGTCTATTTCCGGCAAAACAAAGCAGCCTCGCTCATGGGGGCGCTATCCGACGGTAAAACACTCCGAGGCGCTATCAGTCTACTGGCGCAGTGAATTGCCCGATCTTGCCCGTTTTGAGCAGTCTCTTCTCCCCTATGCCTATGGACGCAGCTACGGCGATAGCTGCCTTAATGAAGGCGGCGTTTCACTGGATGTGAGTCACCTGCGGCGCTTTATCTCTTTTGATGAAGATGAGGGCCTCTTATGCTGCGAGGCGGGGGTATCATTGGCAGAAATCCTCGAACTTGTTGTCCCGCGTGGCTGGTTTATTCCAGTCTCGCCTGGCACCAAGTTTGTCTCTGTTGGGGGAGCCATCGCCAACGACGTGCACGGCAAGAATCATCATAAGGCAGGCACCTTCGGCTGCCACGTCACCCGTTTTGAACTATTGCGTTCAAGTGGCGAGCGACTCATCTGCTCCCCTCAAGAGAACACGAACTTGTTTCAAGCGACGATAGGGGGCCTTGGTCTTACCGGGGTCATTCTGTGGGCTGAATTTCGTTTGAAGCCGGTAGTCAATGCTTTTATTGATATGGAGCGCATTCAATTTTCATCGCTTGACGAATTTATGCAGATTTCCGCCGAAACAGACGAGAAGTACGAGTATACGATGTCCTGGGTAGACATCTTGATTGGCGGGCGCGACTTGTGCAGGGGTATTTTCATGTGCGGCAATAACGACCAATCGAGGTCGAGACTCTCAAAGAATATTGGTAAAAGGCTGCCCCTAGTCGTGCCTTTTGATTTCCCCTCTTTTATCTTAAATACCGTTACGGTCAAGACATTTAACAAGCTCTATTACTATTCGCAGATCAGCAAAAGAGTGCAGAGGGTCATTCCGTATGAGCCGTTCTTTTATCCGCTCGACTCTATTCACGAGTGGAACCGTATGTATGGCAAACGCGGATTTTTACAGTATCAGTTTGTGGTGCCCTTCGAGGATGGTTTTGGGGCGATGAGAGAGATTATCGGTCGTATCCGCCAATCTGGCGAAGGCTCATTCTTGACGGTGCTCAAAACGTTTGGCACGATACCGTCGCCGGGTATGCTTTCTTTCCCGCGGCCAGGGCTAACCCTTGCCCTGGATTTTGCCTATGGTGGCCAGAAGACCTTACAATTGCTCGATGAACTTGATAGGATCGTGGGCCAGAGCGGAGGCGCCGTTTATCCGGCAAAAGATGCGCGCATGAGCGCTGAGAATTTCCAGGCGTTTTTCCCCAGGTGGCAAGAGTTTGCCCAGTATATTGATCCACACTTCTCCTCCAGTTTCTGGCGGCGTGTGAGTCACGCAAATAAGTTGGTGACGGTGTAAAGAATATGAGAATGTTGATAATTGGGGCAACCTCGGCGATTGCCCATGAAACGGCCAAGTGTTTTGCGAGGGAGGGTGTTGAATTTTTTCTCGTTGGCCGCTCTCCCGAAAAGCTTGAAGATATTGGCAACGATCTGAAGGTGCGCGGCGCAAAGCGTGTAGAGAGATATGTGCTCGATGTGACTGACCTTGATCGCCACCAGGAAATGATCGAGGCCGCCATTACCACGCTTGACGGACTCGATATGGCTTTGATTGCCCATGGCACTTTGGGGGACCAGCAGAAATGCCAGCGCAGCGTCGCGGAGACGATGAAGGAATTTACCACCAATTGTACCAGCGTCATTTCCTTCTTGACTATCCTGGCGGATTATTTTGAGCGGCAGAAGCGTGGTTGTATCGCTGTCGTCTCTTCGGTGGCAGGGGACCGCGGACGGCAGAGCAACTACGTCTACGGGGCGGCTAAAGGCGGGGTAAGTGTATTTTTGCAGGGGCTGCGCAACCGGCTGAGCAAGTCGGGAGTCGCGGTTGTTACTGTGAAGCCCGGTCTTATCGATACCCCTATGACTGCCTCGATTGAGAAGGGTCTGCTGACTGCCAGCGCGAAGAGCGTTGGGGAGGGTATCTACAAGGCGATGAAGAGCCGTAGGGAAGTTGTGTATCTGCCATGGTTCTGGCGTCCCATCATGTTTGTCGTGAGAAATATTCCCGAAGCTATTTTTAATAGGCTCTCGATGTGAGAATTTAGGGGAGAAGTTTGAGTCGGGGCGGCTCAGAGTGTCGAGAGTGTTGGGAGTGTCGACTGTGTTGGGTGTGTCGAGAGTGTCGAGAGTGTCGAGAGTGTTGAGAGTGTCGAGAGTGTCGAGAGTGTTGGGTATGTCGGGTGTGTCAGTGTGTTGAGAGTGTTGGGTGTGTCGAGAGTGTCAGGGATAGGAAATAGTTGTCGGGCGGGTGGTAAATGGCGTGAAGAAATGTGAGCAGCTTTTGAGGTGAAACGGGAGCAATCGGTGCGGATTACCCGAAAGTCTGGCTCTTCCGCGATTCTGTGCTGCTCGCTTGCCATAGGTTTCACCAGCGGACACCTCGCCATATGATGCGCAGATTCGGGTGCGCAGTCGAATGAGGCAAAAAACGTCACTCTGGAAGATGAAGGCGTCGATATGAGGGTAGATTCTGACCGCTTTTGATGGTACCATGTTGAGAAAAGAAGCAGAAAGGCAAAGGGGCAAAAACTTGACCTCTTGACCGAAAGGGGAGCAGAGATGGCTCATCAACTTCGGGTGACGCTCGAAATCGGACCGAAAGGCCAGAAGGTGGCGGCAGTGGCGCCGGATTGGCCCGGTCTCGAGCGTGGTGCGAAGACCGGGGAGGCCGCGATTGAAAGGTTGCACTCCTACCTTCCACGCTATGCCCAGGTGGCGAAGCTGGCTGGGATGGATGGAGAGTTTGCAGCTATCAGCACGGTTGACCTGGTCGAGCACTATCCGGGCACGGGCTCAACCGACTTCTGGGGCATCTCGTTCGCGTTCTCAAGCATCGATAGGCAAGACCTATCGCGCGCAGAATTGGAACGTGAACTGACCCTGATGCAGGCGTGCTGGGCGTTTTTCGACGACGTGCGTTGGCGCGTGTCGGCCCAGATGCAGAAGGGTCCGCGAGGGGGAGGGCGTGATCTGGATCACATCGTGCGTCATACGCTTCGCGGGGAGCAAGAGTGGGCAGAGAAGGTCGGGGTGCCCACTCCCCAAGGTGCGATGCTG
>WNGK01003065.1_pt1 | contig 30987 bp, 11 predicted proteins | sample 5400601 | NCBI WGS metagenome assembly WNGK01 (sample SAMN13153376, study PRJNA577476) | soil metagenome | isolation source: 60 cm soil or saprolite under Garry oak tree replicate 1 | place: USA:California | collected 2016-06-15 | reverse complement strand
GTGACACTTCGCCGAGATTTATGTCCCAATTCCACTTGTCCGAGCCGGCACGAATCAGGCTCATGCCTTGCGCATACGAGCAGATCTTCGAAGCGTAAAGCGCATCATGAATGGCATCGATCATCGCCCGTTTGTCGCCACTAAATTGCGCCCGCGGCGGACCGCTGATCTGTTTACTCGCTTCGAGGCGTTCTTCTTTGCGCGACGACAGCGTCCGTGTGTCGATCGCCGCGTCGATCGTGGGAACGACGACGCCCAGATCCAACGCGACCTCGCTGGTCCACTTTCCCGTGCCCTTCTGGCCGGCCTTATCGAGAATTAGATCGGCCAGCGGTTTTCCTGTTTCCGGATCTTTTACGCGCAGAATCTTAGCCGTGATCTCGATCAGGAATGATTCGAGATCGCCGCGATTCCATTCGTCAAAAATGTCCGCCATTTCAGGCGCTTCCAGGCCGAGCACATTCCGCATCATGTCGTAGGCTTCGGCGATCAATTGCATGTCGCCATACTCGATCCCGTTATGGACCATCTTGACGAAGTGCCCGGCGCCGCCCGGGCCGATGTAGGTGACGCATGGCCCATCGTCGACTTTCGCCGCGATGGCTTCCCAAATAGGCCGGATCTGTTCATAAGCAGCGCGGTCGCCGCCGGGCATCAGGCTTGGACCCCACAGCGCTCCTTTTTCGCCGCCGGAAACTCCAGAGCCGATGAAGTTCAGGCCTTCCGCCTTCAGTGACTTCTCGCGCCGTTCGGTATCAACGAAGTAGGAATTGCCGCCGTCGATGATGATGTCGCCTCGCTCCATGAACGGCTTTATCTGATCGATGGTCCAATCAACTGGATCGCCGGCTTTGACGAGCAGGATTGCTTTCCGCGGCCGTTCGAGCGAGCGTACGAACTCTTCGGGAGATTTGGTGGGGATCACTTGTTTGCCCTGCGCCCGTGCGACAAAGTTATCGACCTTGGCGGGATCGCGATTGAAAACGGCAATCGGAAAACCGTTTCGCTCGATGTTCATGGCCAGATTCTCGCCCATTACAGCGAGACCGATCATGCCGATCTTTGCAGTCTTTGTGCTTTGTTCAGGAGTAGCCATTGTTTTGTCCTCGTCTCGATTTGAGTATTTGCCGCACGTGTCCGCTCATTTTCCATATATCATTTTCCATTTTCCGTTTTTCATTTGCCATTGGTTCCGCTACTTGTTGCTTTCTTCTCTCATGATAATGACAAATGAGAAGTGTCAAATTGAAAATGGAAAATCTTTCACCTCGTCGTCCCCTCGGAGCGCGGCACAGCTTCCGCGATCAGATCGCGCAGCCGGCGCAGGCCCGCGGTTGTATCCGCTCCCAGGTCAACACGAATCGCGCGCCTACCGCGCGAAGACAATGAACGGAAATCACCGAGCGCCTGGGCCTGCTTCAGGATGCTGAAGGTATAGGGTTGATTAGGTATGGGAAGATCGGTTCTGTCAGGCGCGGTTACCTGGATAAAGACTCCAGTAGCCGGCCCACCTTTGTGTAGTTGTCCGGTTGAATGCAAAAATCTTGGTCCGTAGCCCGTGGTTGTGGCGCACCGGGTCGCATCTCTCAAATGGGTGCGCATCTGCTGAATGATCGATTCGTTTTCGGGCGTCTCTTCGATGTAATCGAGGAGCGCAATGTAGTCGCCGCCGCCGGCCCGCGCGAGGTGCCCGCGCAACGCATCCAATACGGACGAAGACGGAAGAGCCGCTACGGTCTTTTCATCAGCGTGAACAGTCAGCGTGCCGTCGGTGGCCAACACCGGCTGCTCGTTCAGCTTGCCCTCGCTGGCAAACTTCTCCAGCAGTTCTTTCGTTGCGTCCTTGGACTCCTGCACGTTCGGTTGATCGAAGGGATTGATACCGAGGCGCCACCCGGCAAACGCAGTTGCGATCTCCCAGAGGAAAAATTCTTCACCGAGATCGTAGCGGTCTGTGAGCGTGCGGTAGACCACGGGGTGGCCTGCGGCTTCGAGCGCCTTGAGCTTCAACTCAGTTTCGCTGTCCAGCTTGCCGACTGAGATCGAGACAAACAAGCGATCATCGCCATAGACCGACGGCGAGCCCAGAGTTTCACCGGCGACGGGAATAATTCCCTTGCCTTCCTTGCCCGTGCTTTCGGCAAGCAACTGCTCAACCCAGAGGCCCAACGATGAAATCTTTGGGTCGGCGACGATGGTCAGCTTATCGCGTCCCGCCTTCGCGCACTCGCCCATGATCGCGCCCAGCCGCGCGCCAGGATTATCGGCCGCCGGCACGACAGAAGCGCAGGAATGAACGATTCTTTCCGCGCGATCCAGAAGCTTCTTCACATCGAGCCCCATCAGGGCGGCCGGCACCATGCCGAAGTAAGACAGTGCGGAGTAGCGTCCGCCGATGTCTGCAGGGTTTAGAAAGATGCGGCGGAATTTGTCTGCCGTCGCCATCTGCTCCATCAGCGTTCCCGGATCAGTGATCGCGACAAAGCATTCACCGGGATTCTCTTTGCGCTTGCCAACCTGGTCGTACCAGTACTTGTAGAAAACGAGCGGCTCGGTCGTCGTGCCTGATTTCGACGAGATGATGAAGAGACATTTCGTGATGTCGATCTGATCTGCGATGTCGCAGAACGCGTCCGGGTCAGTCGAGTCAAGCACCAGCAGCTTGGGATACCCTTCCTGTGGACCAAAGGTCTGCCGTAAGACCTCCGGGCAGAGCGACGAGCCGCCCATGCCACAGAGCATCACATGCTTGAACTGGCGCAGGCCTCGAGTCCGATCCGAAAAGCGGATGAGATCTTCCTCGACGCCAATCATCATGTCCGGAACGGCGAGCCAGCCGAGCGCGTTCTTGATTATTTTTTGATGAGCCGCATCGTCCTTCCAAAGCGCGGCGTCCTTCCGCCAGATGCGTCGCATCACATCGCCCTTATCGGCTTCCTTGATGGCCGCGCTCACCGCATCGCCGTATTTCCCCAGCGAGGCGGTCAGCCGCTGATGGATGCCCGAAACAAGAGCGTCACGCTTCGATTCGATTGACTCGACCAGGGTGTCGAATGAGCCGACGAAAGAACTAAGCCCGTCAGCCTGTAGTTTTGCCGTGACTTCCTTTAGATCAATTCCCAGTGTGGCCAGTTTCGCGATGACTTCGCGGCCTTCATCGAGGCCTTGTTCAAGCGTGAGCGCCACTTTTCCATGATCGCGAAACGCCGTGTAGGTGGCGGGGGGAACTGTGTTGACCGTGTCCGGCCCGATCAAGTTGTCCAGGTACAGAATGTCGGAATACTTTGGATTCTTGGTTCCCGTCGAGGCCCAGAGCTGACGCTGCACCTGTGCGCCTTTAGCTTTCAGCGTCGCAAACCTTTCACCATAGAAGATCTCTTTAAAGCGCGCGTAAGCGAGCTTGGCATTGGCGAGCGCTGCCTTGCCGCAGAGATTTTCCAGCGTCGCTTTCTCTTCGCCCGAACTGTGCCGCGCGCGAAAGTCGAGATCGGTATCGATCATCGTGTCTACTCGAGAGACAAAGAAGCTGGCGACCGAGGCTATGTGATCGACCGGCTTGCTTTCCGCCGCGCGTCTTTCCAGTCCCTTGATAAAAGCTTCGGCTACCTGCTCGTAGTTTTCAATCGAGAAGATCATCGTGACGTTAACATTGATGCCGCGATAGATCGCTTCTTCAATTGCGGGCAGGCCTTCCTGAGCCGCCGGAATTTTGATCATCACATTCTTCCGGCCCAGCGTCTTGAACAGACGATCAGCCTCCTCGATTGTGCCGGCGGTGTCATAGGCGAGCCGCGGGTTCACTTCGAGACTGATGTAGCCGTCGATACCGTCCGTCTGGTCGTAAACTGGCTTCAGAATGTCAGCCGCGCGACCGATGTCGTCGATGACCAGGGCTTCGTAAATTTCCTTGACGCTCTTGCCGGCGGTAATCAGCAATCGCATTTGTTCGTCGTAGTCCGTGGAGCCGGTTATGGCTTTTTCAAAGATAGTGGGATTAGAAGTAACGCCTCGCAGGTCATCCTCATCGATCTTCTTTTGCAGATCACCGCTGACAAGCATGGCGCGGCGAATATTGTCGTACCAGATTGACTGGCCCAGCTTCATTACTTCAACAAGTGGATTGCTCATGGGTTTGCTCCTCTGGCAGAAGCCCGACCGTTAGGGAGGGCTTGTCACCTGGCTTAGGAGCCCTTGCTTACGCGCGGGCTTCTGCCTTTTTTATTCCTGTACTCGCTCAATCTCTTTCCTGGCGGCTGCCACCACGGCCTCGACCGTGAAGCCAAACTTCTTTGTCAGCTCTTTCAGCGGCGCGCTGGCTCCGAATGTTCGCATACCGATAATCGCGTCAGTGCTGCTGGCATATCGTTGCCAGCCGAACCTTCCGGCTTGCTCGACGGCTACACGGGCTTTCACCGCCGGCGGGATCACGTTGTCTTTATATTCCTGAGACTGGTGCTCGAAAAGCTCCCACGAGGGAAGACTCACCACGCGCGCCTTAACGCCTTCAGCCACAAGTTTTTCGTAAGCGCCGACACACAGCGAAAGTTCAGAACCAGTGCCCAGCAGAATCACGTCAAGTTTCCCATCGGGCCCGGTGGCATCCGCGAGAATATAGCCGCCAAACCTCGTGTTATCAGCGCTCGCATATTTCGTTCGATCCAACGTCGGCAACGCCTGGCGACTGAGAATCAGGCAAACGGGCTCGTGCTGGAGCGGCATGATGGTGCGCCAGGCTTCGGCAACTTCATTCGCATCACCCGGCCGGAAAACGATCAGATTCGGAATGGCCCGCAGGCTTGCCAGTTGCTCGACCGGCTGGTGCGTTGGGCCATCTTCGCCGACACCGATCGAGTCATGCGTGAAAATGTGAATCGTCGGAATCTCCATGATGGCGCTTAGCCGAATGGACCCGCGCGCGTAATCGGAGAAGATCAAAAAGCCCGAACCGTAAGGACGAACCTTCGAAAGCGCCAGGCCGTTCACGATTGACGACATCGCGTGCTCGCGCACGCCGAAATGAAAGTTTCTTCCCGCTGGTGTTTCGGCGAGAAAGTCGCCGGCGCCGTCAATCGTCAAACGCGTCTTTGTCGAAGGCGCCAGATCAGCTGCGCCGCCAATCAGCCATGGCAGGTTCTTCGCTATCGCATTGAGAACCTTGGCCGAGGCGTCACGACCGGCGAGCCCCTTCGCGTCAGCCTCAAACTTTGGAATGTCTTTGTCCCAACCGTCGGGCAATTCCCGTTTTTGCATGCGCACAAGATGATCCGCCAACTCGGGATACGCTCTCTTGTATTCTTCCAACTTTGCGAACCACCCATCGCGCAGCGTCTTGCCGCGCTCGCCAATGCCGCGCCGGAAGTTTTCTCGCACCTCATCGGGAACGAGAAACTTCGCATCTTCCGGCCAACCGTAGTTTCGTTTCGTGAGTCTGATCTCTTCCTCGCCGAGCGGTTCGCCATGGGCCGCGTGCGTGTCCTGTTTATTCGGCGCGCCCCAGGCGATGTGAGAATCGACAATGATGAGTGTCGGTCGTTCGTCTTCTTTGTGCGCAACCTGGAAGGCGCGCTTTAACATCTCCAGATCATTTGCGTCGCCAACCCGTGTGACGTTCCAGCCATAACCGATAAAGCGAGTCGCGACGTCTTCAGTAAAAGCCCATGACGTGTTGCCTTCGATTGTGATCTTGTTGTTGTCGTATATCCAGCAGAGATTCGAGAGTCGGAGATGACCGGCGAGCGACGCGGCTTCGTGTGAAATGCCTTCCATCATGCAACCATCGCCGCAGAGCGCGTAGGTGCGGTAATCGAACATATCGAAGCCGGGCCGATTAAAGTAAGCCGCCTGCCACCGCGATGCGATCGCCATGCCGACACTGGTGGCAATTCCCTGCCCCAACGGCCCGGTCGTTGTTTCAACGCCCGACGTCCAGCGGTACTCCGGATGCCCCGGGCAACGACTGTCGAGTTGGCGGAAGCTCTTGATGTCTTCAAGAGTGACACTGGGCTGGCCCGTCTTTTCGTACTGGGCATTGACCGCTTTGACGCCGGTCAAGTGCAGCATGCTGTAAAGCAGCGTCGACGCATGGCCCATGGAGAGCACAAAGCGATCTCGGTTCGGCCAGATGGGATCCTCGGGGTCAAAACGAAGAAAATCATTCCAGAGTGTATAGGCTACCGGCGCCATTGCCATCGGCGTCCCGGGATGGCCGGAGTTGGCGGCCTGAACTGCGTCCATCGCCAGTGTGCGGATGGTGTTGACGCTCAGCGAATCAACTTGAGCCGGCGGTTGTAGAGCGGTAGTCGCTTCCATTGCTTGACCTCCTGGTCGCCGGGGTTTACGTGCGCCGCTCTTGGCCGAGCGGCTCCGGGCCAAAATATTTATCAAACCGAAACACAATGATCTTCGGTCCGGGTGACCGTGCCCAATGTTGACTGACTTCAGTATCCCGAGATGGAAACCGTAGCGGCCAGGAACGAGTTGCTGCGCGGTCGGACCGCATTGACGATGATTGTCTACACGTTCGGGCGAGCCGGGAGAATATCACATAATTGCAAATAGTTTTATCTTTCCATTCAATAGTGTATAAATGCCTGCGTCTAGGCAAGGTTGACTCAATGGCCCGTGCGGATTGGCCCTTGCGTTGTGTTCATTTCTCAGTGGACTCAAATTCAGTATGCCTGAACAAATCACCAACCACACCAGCGTTCTCGAGGCGATCCGCAGCGTCAGCCTCGTCGACGAACTAGTCGAAAAACACAACGGACATTTCACTTACGAGCTTGACTTGGAAGTAATCGCTTACGGGCGCAACTACACCGGCAAAAAGGTGGGGCCGTATCTGCGCCTTTTCGCCTATGGGCCAGGCGAGAAAATCATCAGCGAGGGTGATTGGGGCGGGAACAGTTTCTATATCCTGGTTGAGGGAAAGCTGGACGTTTACATCCTTGAGGGCGAGGGCGAGGGTGAAAAGAAAGAACTGAAAAAGGTAAATGAGGTGCAACAGGGTCGAAGTTTCGGCGAGATGTCAGTCCTGGCCGGATTGCCGCGCAACGCGACCATCGTCGTCCCGCCGAACTGTCAGGCGAAGGTGCTTGAGATCGAGCGGCCCGCGCTCAGGTTGCTAAGAAAACTCCCGAAGTTCGGTGGCGCGCTTGAAGCTACTTATCGGGAATATGGTCTGAAACGAACACTGGAAGACCTTAAGCAAAAAAGCCACGGCGCTTTCAGTGCGGAGGTGTTGCAAAAGCTCGAGGGGATCGCGAAGTTCAGAGTCTTTGGCAAGCAGCACATACTGTCCCGCGAAGACGGACCAATTGATCATGTCATTTTCATCAAGAACGGCTGGGTCAAACGAACTCGCGGAGCAGGTTCCGTGCCTTTTATGACTGACATGATGATGGAGGTCGACGAACGTATCAGCGTCGATTTTTTGGGCGCAGGCAACTGTCTCGGACTTGAAGGGCTGCGCGGCGAGCAAAAATGGCGTTACACGGCGACGGTGCTTGCACGTACAGAGGTATTGGAAATTCCGGTTTCGCGGCTGTGCGCCGATCCCAAGCTTTGCGAGACTCTGCATGGAACGTTTTCAGCCTTCTCCAGCGTGGATGACGACGCGCGATTGGAGGCGCTTTGCAATAAGCCGGTGGTCGCCGCAATCAGCGATGAGATAAGTACCGGAATCGTCGACGGCACAAATCTGCTCGTGATGGATATGGATTTGTGCATCCGCTGCGGCAACTGCTCGATGGCCTGTCACAAGGTTCACGGCCAATCTCGTTTGTTAAGACGCGGCATACACATACTGCCAGGATCCTGAATGTCTCACGGGTTGTCCGACTGGCGCCATCGGTCGTTTTCCTGGCGGGCAGATCGATATCGAACCGAAGATTTGCATCGGCTGCGGTGATTGCGCCACGCAATGTCCGTACAACGCAATCTCCATGGTCCCGCGCAAACCACAAGTCCTGCCCACGCAGACGTTCGGCACTCGTCTCAAGAATTGGTTCACGCTTGCACCGCCAGTGGCGCCGACCGCCGTCACTGAGACCGAAGACCTGCTCGCGGTCAAATGCAATCTATGCGACAACACACCACTTAACCCGGTGGGCGCCAGGAGCAAGGCCTTTTCGTGCGAAGAAAACTGTCCGACCGGCGCGCTGGTTCGCGTCAATCCCAAGGAGTATTTTGAGGAAGCAAGGAGTGCTGTTGGATTTATCTATCGAGATCAGACACACGCGATCGGGCGAGACATTCACAAGAGCGATCCGCTCGCCAGGCTCTGCCACGTTGCCGGAATAATTGGACTTCTTGCGTTCACGATTGCCACGGTGTGGGCAGCGCGAAAATATACGCTCGACGGGCGACTGGACGGCACGTGGTTAACGGTCCGCTGGATTACGGGAATAGTTGGTCTCGTGGGTATTGCGGCCGTGATGACCTACCCGGGGCGGAAGCAAGTGTACCGCCGGCGCGCCGGCCCCCTTCGTTACTGGTTGCTGGCGCACGTCTACCTGGGGGTTATCGCAGGCGTATTGCTGCTTTTGCATGGCGGCCGCAGCTCGGGTGGGGTGCTCACGTCGACGTTGATGGTTTCGTTTGATCTGGTGATTCTTTCGGGACTGTTCGGGATTGCCTGCTACCTGATAGTGCCTCGCATCATGACGAGCATCGAAGGCGACCCGCTATTGTTTGAAGATCTAAAGACGCGTCGCGAAGAATTGCGCGAGACACTCGCGCTGATAGATATCAGCGACAATCAACTGCGTCAGTTGATCCAAAACAAGGTGCGCCGGCGATTTCTGTCGTTATCATATCTGTTGCGGCAATACCTGCGGCGCGAGCCGCTATCAGCGTTGCTGGCCGAGGCGCGCGAGGAGTTTGAAATTGCGGCCGCTCCTTTGAGTGATCCGGATGCTCGTCGCAAGTTGATCGAAGCCGTGGAAACAAGCGCTACATTGCGGCGCGTCGATGCGCTTATTTATCTGCATCAACTGCTGAAGCTGTGGCTCGCTCCGCACGTGGTTACATCAGCGCTTATGTTGGTGCTCCTGGTCGTGCATATCATCCAGGTAGTGTTTTTCGCAACTCGCTAGCCGTGAAATGAAAGAGCAGCTCAGCACTTTTATTATTGTACGTGAAGATCGCGGTCTCGATCCGACAACTCTGGTGGCCCAAGGATTAAAGATCGGGCGCGCTTCTGGCCGCGATCTCTTACTGAATCACCCGGACGTCTCGCGCCTCCATGCCGGTATTAAAGAGATCGAAGGACGCTTTTATCTCTTCAATCTCAGTTCGTCGAATTCGACCACGCTCAATGGCCGAGTGGTGGCCCTGGAAGAAGCTGACGCGCTGGCCAGTGGCGATGAAATTCGAATCGGGCCGTTTTTTCTGGCTGTGGAGCGCAAGGCTGACGCGCTGCAGATCACGGTTACGCTGCAATTCGGTCTGCGCATTGGGGAGGCTGAAGCCAGAGGGGAAACGCTGCCTGCGCGGTCCGTCGCCAGAAAAGCGGCAACCCCGGCGCCAAAGGAGGTGGCTCGAGCGCTCGATCTCTTCTGGGGCAAGCGCACCAGAGAGAAGGCCGTTCGCGCGTCGCCGCTTCATCCTCGTCGCCCGCCGCGGCTGGGAAAAGCCCGCTTTAATTGGACACCCACACGCGACTTGGTACGCCCGTGGCCGTTTGCCCTCTTTCTTTGGTCGGCATTGGTGTTGGGAGCCTCATCGATCGCCGCGGCGTTTTGGTACACGTCCGCCTTCTCCCCTGCTCCCATCTCAAACGCGCACACCCGCACGAGTCTTAGTTTGACACCGGCAGTGGCCAAACAACCAAACGCGGGATCGTGCACGACCTGCCATTCGCTGACTGGCGGCATGGAAGGACGCTGCACGTCTTGTCACACTACTTCAGCTTTCGTCGGAACCGTCACGAAAGCGCACGCCGATGCGGGCATCGGATGCATTGACTGCCATTCGGAGCATAAGGGAAAAGATTTCCAGCCGGTGCAAGCGGCGCTGAATTCGTGTACCAAGTGTCACACCGACAAGAACAAAAAGACTTACAACGGCAAAACCGTCGCCACGCCGCATGGCGGAACGTTGGGTTATCCAATGGTCAACGATATGTGGAAGTGGAAAGGGCTGGACGCGGATGAGTTGGCCGAGAAACCAAACCTTGTGGCCGTGCGTCAGCCTACCGATACCGAAAGACAATGGCGCAGTATGCAGTTTCATGCGCTGCACATTCACCGGGTGCGGGCCACCAGCGGAATGATCGGAATCGAGCAGGTGGGCGCGGGCCCCGATGCCCCGAAGGTGGTCTCGTGTTTGAGCTGCCATCACACGTACAAGCCGATCGATCGACAGTTTCCACGCGAGACGTGTAGTGAATGCCACAGCGGGTTGACCGATCCTTCAGGAAGGACCCTGGTCGCGGGTGTGCCCAATTGTATTTCCTGCCACGTCCAGCACGTGAAGGACAAGCGTCATTGGAAGCAGGACCTGTTGGTCGACTGGGTACGATCAACCGCCGGCGAAAGGTAACGGACGAGGACGGCATGGTAACGCCCGAAGGCGAACGCCATTTACGATTGATGGATTCAAGCTGGAAGTGCAACCGAATTGTTGAGCAGCATGGTGGGATTTCGAGTTCACCATTCGTGCAAAGGCATTTAAGTTTCTTTTCCCCTTCCCGTTGGGAAGGGGACTAAGGGGAAGGGTCTAGCGCACTTCAGCCCTCTCCCCAGCCCTCTCCCAACGGGAGAGGGAGACAAGAACTACGTATAAATCGCCGGCGTCTTTAAGCAAGAGGCGTCGCACTTCTAAATTGAATTCGCGATTTACTGATCGATGAAAAAGTCGCAACTACTAATTATCATCGCCCTGATGATGATGCTTCTGTCGATCAATCTGATCTCAGAAGATAAAACGAAGAGTTATTTTGGCGGTTTGCCGTGGTATGGCTGGGCCGGCATTAGTGTCTTTCTGGTGATTGCGGGTCTCTGGTTTGCCATCCGCGACGCAGAACGGGCTCGCCGTCTGCTGGAAGAGCCCGTGGCGCCGCCAGCAATCGACACTGATCGTGTGTCTCAGATCTCCTCCGAGGACCTGGCGCGGCTTGACCCGGACGCGCCTGATTATCCTCATCCGGTAATTTTTCCCGAGCGCTGCATTGGCTGCCATGCCTGTGTTGACGCCTGCCCACACGATGTGCTCGCGATCGTCAACGGAATCGCCTCGCCGGTCGCCCGCGATCAGTGTATGGAAGACACTGCCTGTCAGGTCGAGTGTCCAGTCAATCCAAAGGCCTGCATCGTCATCAACACGACGAAGAAGATCAAGCCGCGCCCGGTTCCGGTGCGCGATCCTTCGTTCATGACCAACGTCCCAGGCTGTTACATCATTGGCGATGTCTCCGGCACGCCGCTGATCAAGAACGCGGCCAATGAAGGAGCAGACGTAATCAAACACATCGCGCGCGAACTCAACAACGGCGCCGGCGCGGAGCCAAAAGCCGGGGTTGACGTGGCGATCATCGGTATTGGGCCGGCTGGTCTGTCCGCGGCTATTGCCGCAAAACAATTTAAGTTGAGATACGTCGGCATCGAACAGGATAAGGTGCTCGCAACGATTGATGCCTATCCGAAGGGCAAGTACGTTTTCTTCAAACCGGAAACCATGGACTCGCGCGGCACGATTGCGGTCGATGGTCCTGGCGAGCAGCGCGAAAAGATTCTCGATTCCTGGATCGGCGCGATGAACGCTAGCAGCGTCGTAATCAATGAAGGCGAAAGCTGCAAAAAAGTCGAGAAGGCCACAGAGGGCGATTACTTCGTGGTTCAAACTGAAAAAGGACTTGAACGACAGAAGGTCAGTTATCAAGCGCGGCGCATTGTGCTGGCTTTGGGCAACCGCGGTACGCCGATGAAGCTAAGAGTGCCAGGCGAGGAAATGAAGATCAAGCACAACGGGCGCACCGAGGACAAGGTCAAATACAAACTGACTGATCCAGAAGCGCACAAAAGGAATCGGATTATCGTCGTCGGCGCCGGCAATTCCGCGATTGAAGCTGCCGTCGATCTGGTTGCCAAACGCAACGGGGATCAAATCACTTTCCGCAGTGACGATGAGATCAATGAAGTCACTCTGGTTATCCGCAGCGACATGAAAAACGATCTGAAGTTTCTTAACAAGCTGCAGGTCTACCAATGTATCGACGAAGGCAAGCTCAAGGCTTACTTTGGCACCGCGATTAAAGAAATACGCGACGCTGAGGTCGTGTTAATGAACGCGCGAACCAGCGAAGTAAAGCTCACCATACCCAACGATTACATCTTCGCGATGATCGGCGGCGATCGTCCCACCAGGTTCCTGGAATCGATCGGGATCAAGATTGCCTGAGTTCAAACCCTTCCAGCCACGCGGCTCGAACTGTCGGTGTTTGCGTGATATCCGTTTGAGAGCTTGCTCAATGCGGACATTCATTATTGTGATGCGTGGCTACCCGACTGAACCGCTGCTGGTACTCATCGGAGGTGATGAACGAACAAACCATGGCATGCTGTTTGGGCACGTCGCGCGGCGGGGCGCTGCTGACCTGTCCCAGCCAGAAGAGAAAACCGCCGATGTCCGCGTCGCGTCGCAGATAGCCAAAATACTGCGTCGCGACGAAGGTCCGGGTGTACTCCGCGTCGATCAATAGCCGATTATTTATCGGATTTGTCTGCACGTTATCATCCGCCAGCCGGTACAACACCGCACCACGTCCGCCGGAATTGAACAAAGTGATCAATGCGCTACGCTCTGAACTCAGGTTCACGCCCAGATCACTTTGAATTGTTGCCAATACCGCATCAACAAACTGCGCTGCGGTCGAAAGACTTGCGGGATACTTCGTCAGAAACTCCGGCCGCTGCACAAAGGTGTTGGCGAAATCCGACTGAGCCTGGGCCAGAGTTGACCCGCCGACTACGCGCGCCCGGTCCGCAGCAAAGGCCGTGTAGCTTACCAGTTTTTCCGCTTCGCCCGGAAAATTGGGATCTGGAAACGGGTTGGGAAACGGCTGATGATTGCCAAAGGCGATGCGATCGACGCGAAAGACGTAAGCACCTGTCTGCTGAAACTCCAGTTCATAAAAGAATGCGTTTGAGAGGTCGACTCGTTTGTTCTTGATGCAGGTAGGATCGGTGCCGCATGCCGTGATCGTCCCCACCCAAAAACTGAGTCCGCCGGAATCAGGCGCGCGGTTTAGAAAATCATAGTAGTGCTGCGTGGTAAAGTACACCGGATCGTCCAGCGGATTACCCGTCGCCACGATCGTATCGTTATCGATGATGTTCAGCAGCGCACGCGCGGGACTGTTCAATCCCGAGCCGATTGGATTCATCAAAAGCAGGTTGACCGTCTCATCGCCTTCTGCTTGAGCGTTATCTTCAATCAACACGTCGAAGGTCTTGCTCATTTCGCCGGTCGCAAACATTAGCCTGCCCGCCGCATTGATATATTTCGTCCGCTGCAGGGCTGTGCCATCCGCAGTTGCGAAGTCCACTGAAGCTGCACTTGTTGTGCTACCACTGCGCGTCACGGTAATCGAGATCGAGCCATTACCCTCACCCACGGTGTAATTGGTGGCGCTGAACTGAAAGGTGCTGGTCACCAAACTGAAGTTATCAAAGACTGCCGCGCCGGGATTTGCCGGGTTCGAAGTGCCGGCAGTGAGTTCCGCAGTCAATGCCGAAACGCCTTTCTGCAACACCACCGTCTGCTGCACGGTGTAGTCGATATCGTTCGGACTGGTCTCAAACACGATGGAGTTGATGGCCGGCACGTGCCGGAAGCGCATGAAGCGATGCTGTACCGGATCGTAAGGAATGCTGAGCGCAGTCAACTGCCCGCCCACTTTCACCTGAAACACCAGCAGCGCGGTTGTTGTATCGACTAGTCCTTCAATTCCCTCGCGTCGTGATAGGGTTATCAAGGCGCTCGGAGCGCCGGGCGTATGCACCACAAAGCGGGCGAAGTTATCTGAGTCGGACCCAATGCCGAAGACTGTATCCGCGCCGCCCGCGGCTGCCTTGACCAGTTCGACGGTGGCCTTGCCGTTACGCAGATCGAAGGAATTGGCTGAGACGTAGCCGCCGAAGTGCATGCCGGCGGCCTGTGTCAGCGGCGTGATTACCAATTGGCCATTAATCTGAGCCGTGGTCACTGCCGGATCAATAGCTCCGGGCGGCAACGTTAGGGTACCAAGGTTCCATTTATTCGGATCGCGTACGAAGCTACCGAAATCATCGCTCAACGGCGGCGTTGGCGATGGCGCTGCTACCGGTGCGGCAACAAAGTTGGGAGTTTGATTACTGCTGAGATTGAAGAAGTCAGATCGCGACGCCGCAAAAACAAAGTAGTTACTCTGTAACGTCACTGAATAATTGCCGCCGGGTGTCAGGTTTGAGAACGCATAGTTGCCATTGATGTCGGTCTGTACCACCCGCGTGATGGTGCCCGAGAGTGTGACGGTTATATCTGGCAATGGATTGTTTTTGGCATCTTTGACTTGCCCGGAGATCGTCAGTGATGTCTGCGTATTGCAGGTGGGTCCACTGTTCAGGAGTACTGATACGTTATCGGAACCCTGATTCGCCACTGCCAAATCAACCTTGCCATCGCCATTGAAGTCGCCCACCGCGACGGAATGTGGACTTGAGCCTGCAGTGAAATCGGTGGCAGCACCGAAGCTCCCCGTGCCTGTCCCCAGCAGGATTGAAAGCCCCGCATTCGCCACTGCCAGATCTTGCTTGCTGTCGCCATTGAAGTCGCCCACTGCGACGGAAGGGCTTGTCGATAAGGGGAAGGCTGCGGTACTGAAGCTGCCCGTGCCGGTCCCCAGCAAGATCGTGACGTCGCTGGAATTCACACTCGTCACCACCAGATCAACCTTGCTGTCGCCATTGAAGTCGCCCACGGCCACGAAATCGGGACTTGGTGCAGCGAAGTTGGTGGCGGCACTGAAGCTGCCCGTGCCGGTGCCCAGCAAGATCGAAACGTTGTCGGAACTGAAATTCGCGACTGCCAGATCAAGCGCGCCGTCCCCATTGAAGTCGCCCATTGCGACGGAATATGAAAATGTGCCGGTCCCAAAGTTGGTTGGGGCACTGAAGCTGCCCGTACCGGTGCCCAGCAAGATCGAAACATTATTGGAAAGGAGGTTCGCCACTGCCAGATCGAGCTTGCCGTCGCCGTTGAAGTCGCCCACGGCGACGGAATCGGGACTCGAGCCAGCAGCGAAGGGGGTTGCGGCCCCGAAGGTGCCCGTGCCTGTGCCAAGCAAGATGGAGACGGAACCGGTATTCTTCGTCACTGCCAGATCAAGCTTGCCATCGCCATTGAAGTCGCCGACCGCGACGTAATTTGGATTTGTGCCCACCGGAAAGTTGCTGGCGGCGCCGAAGCTGCCCGCCCCTGTGCCCAGCAGGATCGAAACGTCAGGGGAACTGAGGTTCGCCACCGCCAGATCGAGCTTGCCATCGCCATTGAAGTCGCCCACGCCGACCGAATAGGGATTTGTGCCGGCAGCGAAGTTGCTCGCCGCCGCAAAGCCTGGCTTGTTGCACTGCGAAGGAATACTCGGCGCGGCTTTGAAGTTCGCCGTTGCATTCAGCGTTAGATTATTGAAGCTCTGACTCAAGGGCGCGAAGGTGCCTGTGGGCGTCACCACATAGTCGGCTCCCGCCGGAAGATTGTTAATAGTGTAATTGCCCAGCGCATCCGTCGTGCCACCCAGCGCCTCGTTGCCATTCCTGGTTAGTCGCACGGTGACGTTGTTGATTCCGACATTATTGCTGTCGGTCACGTTGCCTGCGATGCTCACCACACTCTGCGTCCCAACAAAGTTAGCGATGCGATCGACGTTCAAGTTGTTGAATGTCTGGTTCGCCGGACTGAAAGAGTAGCTGATGCTCGACGGCGTCACCAGATAGTTCGAACCGCCTTGGACATTGGTGAACGAGTAGTTTCCGCTACCATCCGTCTGTGTGCTACCTGGCTGTCCACCGCTCAAGACTGTCAAGGTAATGGTGACATTGCTGATGCCTACGCCGCTGGCGTCAAGTACACGACCGCTAATATTGAAGCTCGAATTGGTAACCGCTCGACAGACAGAGAACGGCGATGTGTTGTTGTTCAAGTCCGTAGTGGTTGCCGTCACCACCTGACCTGGCGCGAGGGTTCCCGGCAGAGTAGTTACTCCGTTGGCAGGCGTGCTGCCATTCGCGCCGAACTCGGCTGTATTTGAGCCAAGAAAGATTTGACCCTCGCCATTGCCCGAAGGATCGCAAGCATCATTGGCAAAGAACTGAACGATGCCGGTAGTATTCGGCGGGCCGGTGGCCGTGCCTTGAACGACGATGAAGCCGCCGGAACTCGTAACCGATGTTGCAACCGGCGGTGCCTGGTTGTTGTTCGTTCCAGAGTTTCCAAACTCGATGCCCAAACCCGAGTTGGAGAAAATGGAGTTCGACAAGACGGCGTTGCCGTTGCCGGAGTTGATGAGCACGCCAGAGAGGCCATTAAAGGCGATGATATTTCCCGCGCCGCCACCTACTCCGCCGATGGTGTTGTTAGACGAGCCGTCTGTGATGAAGACACCGTTGCCTGTGTTCGGCGCAGCCGCAGTGCCCGCGGCGTCAGTGCCGAGGAAGTTGCCTTCAATGACGTTGTTGCCCCCGGTTTGCAGCCGAATGGCGTTGCCTGCGAAGCGATTGATGATGAGAGCTCGCACACGATTGTTGGGGCCTGTGATTACGAGACCCGCGGATGGGCCGGCACTCGTCCCGTTCAGTTCGATGAGGGGGGCGCCGTTAAAGCCCGGTTGCGTCGTGCCGTCAATCGTGACTGGGTTGATGAGAGGCGGGAGCGTCGAACCTGGACTGATCGTGTGCACGCCCGTACCGGGAATATTAAAGCCAATCAAGTCCGCACCTGGATTGACGTTAGCATCCATGATGGCTTGCCGCAACGAACCTGCGCCGCTGTCGTTGGTATTGGTGACGACCAGCGAGCATTGCCGTAATAAGACCGACACGTTGTTCGAGCCATCGTTAGCGGTGGCGAGGTCTTGCTTACTGTTGCCGTCGAAATCACCTACTGCTACTGAGACAGGACCAGTATCAACGGCGAAGTTGAGGGCGGCACTGAACCCGCCCGCCCCGTCGCCAAACAAAACCGATACGTTGTTTGAACCATTGTTGGTCACCGCAAGGTCTTGCTTGCCATCGCCGTTGAAATCGCCCACCGCTACTGAGGTAGGACCACTGCCAACGTTGAAGTTAGTTGCGGCACCGAAACCGCCCGCGCCATTGCCCAGCAAAATCGAAACATTGGCAGCGCCGGTGTTGGCCACCGCGAGGTCTTGCTTGCCATCGCCGTTGAAATCACCCACCACTACTGCGCGAGGTTGAGTGCCAACACCAAAGTTAGTGGCGGCACTGAAACCGCCCGCTCCATTGCCCAACAAGATTGACACGTCGCTTGAGGACTGATTGCCAGTGGCGAGGTCTTGCTTACCGTCGCCGTTGAAATCGCCGATTGCTACCGAGCGCGGATTAGTGCCAACCCCGAAGTTAGTGGCCGCGCCGAAATTACCCGCGCCATCGCCCAACAAGACTGAGACGCTGTCTGAGCTAAAGTTGGCGACCGCAAGGTCTTGCTTACCATCGCCGTTGAAATCGCCCACTGCTACTGAGTTAGGATTAAAGCCAACACCGAAGTTAGTGGCGGCACTGAAACTGCCCGCGCCGTCGCCCAACAAGACCGATACGTTGTTTGAGCCATTGTTGGCCACCGCTAGGTCTTGCTTGCCATCGCCGTTGAAATCGCCTACCGCCACGAAGAAAGGGCCACTGCCAACGTTGAAGTTAGTTGCGGCGCCGAAGCCGCCCGCGCCATTGCCCAGCAAAAGCGAAACCTTGGCATCGCCAGTGTTGGCGACCGCGAGGTCTTGCTTGCCGTCGCCGTTGAAATCGCCCACCGCTACTGAGAGAGGAGTAGTTCCAACGCCGAAGTTTGTCGCCGGCGCAAAGCTGACGGGATTGCACGTCGCCGGCGTCGTCACCGTCAGGGTAAACGTCTTTATCGAGGGACCGCCGTCGAACCCCGTAACCGTCACAGTGTAGATGCCCGCCGGATGCGCGTTCGTGATGCGCACGACGCCCGTCGTCGGATTGCCTTCCAGCCTGCCTTTAAAGTTGGTCGAGGTGGATACATTCATGCTTAGCGTCGCGGGCGTGGCGCTCGGCGCGGCATCGGCCGTGACGGTCGTGTTAGCGCCAACCTGCACAGAGGTGTCGGCGTAGTTGCCCAGTGGCACGGGACTGAATGCCCGGCTGCGAATGATGCTCAGCAAAACTACCAGCGTTAGACTTAAAGTGAGTAGAAACAGAAAAGACTTTCGAGCGCCGAGACGGCGGTGCGGGGGGATACTGCGGATCATTTTATTTCTCCTGAGACTCGCGTGCTGACGTCCTGAGAGACAGCACTCGATCTCGTGGACGGTGAGGGTCGTTCCTTGTTGGGCGGGACCGATTTGATTACTACCGGAGTTCACCCGCCAACAGCGACCGTCAATTTCCGCATTGAGCGACGCAACGGATTGCGATTGAAAGATAGCGCGTGAAGAATATCAGAGCGGACCCATAACAACAAGCGCAGTTGGGGCTTACGCTGGCTGTTAGCACTGATGCATTACGATCGGTTGGATATCGAATCACCCAATGCCGTCTAGACGAGGTGAAGGGAGCAAGCAAGCGGATCTTGGTGCAGGACAAATCGTTCTCGCTCCTGCCAGTTAAGTCCTCGAGGCGAAGACGTTCATCAGTTAGCCAACGCTAGAAGGAATACTTCAAAGCAAACTGGATCCGCCGTGCCGGCGTTACCGTGTCCGTAGCTTTGCCAAAACCCGGCGCCTCAAGTTGCCGGACCGGAATGCCAAAGTTCGCGCGGTTGATGAAATTGAAGACGTCCATGCGCAACGTCAGGTTCTGGCTGCTCTTGATCGCAAACTTTTTGATGATGGCTAAATCCAGATCCAGCAGGTTACCGGCACGAAAACTGTTTCGTCCGATCCTTCCATCCTGGCCCACGGGTGCCAACAAGCTGGCGGTGTTCGTGGTGGTTAGTTGCAAGGGCTGCTGACGATTGCCTGTAACCGCAATTCCGCTCGTGTTGTCGAGACGATCGGTGAGATTGCCATCAAGGTTCACATCAAAAATGCTGTTAACAGTGAACGGCTGGCCGGTTTGAAACTGACCGGTGCCCGCAACCTGCAATCCGCCGAGCAAAGCGCGAAAGGCGTGACTATGATCAGAGAAGCGGCCAAACGTGTAAATGAAGTTGTAAGCCAGGCGATGGCGCGCGTCGAAATTGGCGGCGCCTCGCTCGCCCGCCAGATTAAGACTGTCTTGAGGCAAGGCCGACGCCCCCGCGAGGTCGAATACGTCGGATACGTCGTCTGTCGCTTTCGAGAGCGTGTAGGACATCTGGTACTGGAAGCGGCGATGAAAGCGGCCACGCGCAAGCAGTTGGAGCGCGTCGTAACGTGAGCTGGCCGTCGTCTCAAACTGAGTGACGGCGCCGACGGTGCTTTGCGGCCGGCCGCCTGCGATATTGCCTGTAGGCGTGATGTGCGCGCCAGGGGGCAGGGCCAATCCAAAGAAACTCGGTTCCGCGCTCAAGACGGTGCTGAAGGCCAGCGGTGTCAACAGAGCGTTGCGGCCGAGATTTGGAGTAGTGAAACGCAGCAGTTTGCTACCCTGCGTGCCAGTGTAAGCCGCCGAGACCACAAAGTTGCGGGCGAGCTGTTGCTCCCATGTGATGTCGTATTGATGAGCCATAGGCATCTCGAGTGTCCGCGCGGGCAGCGTTACTCCAAATCCGCTCAATGCGGGAACGGGACCACCGCCGACAAGATTCGTGATGCCGGCGATCTGAGCAAAACTGACAGCCGGGTTCAGGGTGTTAAGTGTGCCGGGCAGCACCAGTCTCGTACCACCAATCGTCGCCAATTGAGGATTGATGAACTGATATGGACAACGATTCGCCAACTGGCAGGAATCGCCAAACTGACTGTTGCCGGGAACGAAGCGCAGGTTCGCGAATCCGCCGGCAAGGTCGAGCGTCAGAAAAGTTGGATAGACGTTACGCGACTGGCTAACCACGGCGCCGAGTATCTGATCGTAAAAAAGACCATAGCCCACGCGGATGACCGTAGTGCGATCCGGGCCAAAGAGTTCAGGCGAATACGCCACTCCGATGCGCGGTGCGAAGTTGTTTCGATCGGGTTCGAAGATACGCGTGCGGCCGCCAATGAAATGGACCAACCCAGGCGCAAGGTTAAGCGCGGGATCGTTGAAGGTCTTCTCGATGCGGTTGTTCATTTCGCTGGGTGGCGTGTTGTATTCGTAACGCATTCCCAGCGAGAGCGAGAGCCGAGGGCTGACGTGCCAGTTATCCTGGCCGAAGAAATCGAGTTGATAAAACCGCAAGCCGATTGCCGACTCGCCTCCCGTCGCCAGCGTTTGCGAGAAACCGCTGGCAGCCGAGGCGGCCGCGAAAGTCTCAGGTCTGATAAACCGGTTGGTGTAGGCAAAGGTGCCGGCGGGCGTTAGATCGATTTCCGGCGCGCCATTGAAGGTGATCAGCGGCCGCGAGTTACGCGGCAGCTCGCTATTCAACTCGGTACGGCGAGTGTCCACGCCAAAAGTGAATGTGTGGCTGCGGGCGCGCAACGTCAGTGTGTCAGCGACTTGATAAGTATTGTTAACGCGTCGCTGCGGAAAGTTGAAGACGTCAACGCCCACCGGACTGAAACCAGCGATATTAATCTGGCCAACTACACCGAGGGCCGCCTCGGTCCGAGGCGCCGTCCGATCGGTAGTGTAGAGAACAGGACCAATGTTTGGTCCAAAGTTCAGCCCCGAGCTGTCGATGATGCGCGGCAGAGTTGAGTTCAGCAACAAAGGCGCATTCAACAGAAAAGGAGTGTTCGCCAGGCTGTCGCTTGGGCGCACAAAAGATGGGTCGCGCAGCTCGTCAAAGTTTAGACGTGTGCGGCCATATGAGAGACGCACTTGATTGAAGACTAGTTTGCTCGCCGCCGGACTGCTCACTTTGCTATTGAGAAAGAAAGAAAAATTCTGCGCTCGGACATGCGACCGAATCGACGAGAAGATTGCCCCGCTCACAGCCGGAATATCTCCCCAGTCATCGCTGAAATTATAGCGTGCCGTGACGGTCTGCAATCTTTCGCGGACCTTGAAGTTACCGTCAAACTTTCCCGAGAGCACCTTGGCACGCTGGCTGGCGGGCAGCACCTGCGTGAATGTGTTGGCGCCAAATACGCCAGCGGGATTATTTGGAAACGGAAAAAAACTGAAGATGGCATCGCCCTGCGAAGTCGTTGGGAAAGCGAAGGCCTGCTCAGTAGGGTTGCCATTCTCATCCCTACGGCCGAACGGGTTGCGCGAGATTGCGGTCGCGCCCGTGCCAAACGCGCCACGCTGCTCAACCGTGGGGACGGCAAAACTCTCTTCCTGCGTGGCATTGGTCACTATCCCCTCAGCCGAGAAAAAGTAGAACATTCGATCAGGGGCGAGCGGACCGCCCAGCACGAACCCTCCCTGTCCAAGCGTGAACGAATCTTTTCCGCCGCTCTGGTTTTTGACGAGAATCGGCGTGCCGTCAAGTAGTACCGGTTGGTTGGTTGCCGTTTGCAGCGGAGAGCCGGCATTTCCGAAAGTGGTATCAAAGAAGTTGCGCGCATTGAGCTGGCTGGAATTGAAAAAGCCATAAGCCGTGCCATGAACTTTGTTACCTCCGGATTTTGATACGGCATTGACCTGGGCGCCGATGTTGCGCCCGAATTGCGCCGGCGCCAGCAGCGTGATCACCTGATACTCCTGGATTGACTCGATTGGCTGCGGCACCAGCGCCACAAATCCCTGGCGACGAACGCCAATGTCCTCGTCGTTGTTGTCCGATCCGTCCACGGTAAAATTGTTCGCGCGCGAACGCAGGCCATTAACGGCGAACTGGCCTGCTGAGCCAACGCCGGCGCCGACTCCGGGCCCGGCAACACTGCCCAGCGTCTGCGGCGGGGGTGCAACCCCAGGTAACAGCAACGCGAGTTCGTCGAAAGTACGGCTCGAGTGCGTGCGAAGCGGCAGCGTTGATACCTCTTCTTCGCTAAACGAGCCGCGGCTCGCACCGTCATTTCGATTCATGCTGGCGCGTGTGTCTGTGTCTTCTACTCCAAGCACCGGCGCAGGTGTTGGGGTCGCTGCCGGCGTGGTTGGTGGAGCCGGATCGAGCGCAACGGGAATAGGCACCACTTCACCTGTATAGGTAATCTTCAAACGCTGCAGCACTTCGCGCGTTTGGTAACCCGGCAATGCCACGCGAACCTTATAAATGCCCGGAATCAAGAGGCCTTGATAGAAGCGTCCGCGATTGTCGGTCTGAAGGGTAATCGTCAATCCAGTTTGCTGGTTTATGATTTCGACGGCGGCGTCCTTCAAAACCGCGCCGGTCTGGCTATCGCTGACGATGCCTTCAAAAGCGCCCGTGACTGTGTCCTGAGCAAATGCGCGATTGGCATTTACAAGAATGAGAAATAAACAGAGAACGATCAGGCGAGCGAAGGAACAGGGACGGATGGACATATTCACGCGGCACCAACTCTCTTTGCTTTGCTGTTAACTTCTTCCTGCTCTTCCGGCCGGGGAATCGCAGTTCCGAGATGACTAGCGCAATGCTTGCTGATTAATAGCAATGAGCGGCACCGGGATGTCGCGCCGGTAAAACGCCCGCGGGCGTTGCAGGCTTCGCTTCAATAACTCGCGCGCTTCCTCGCCCTCTACAAACGCCAAATCATTACCCGCGTTGCGCCCTTGTCGCATTTTCTCTTCCTGGAGTTGCGGCACTCGCTCGGTTGCATAGTCGAGCCACTCCTGCAGCAAGACGCGTCCGTCCTTCGGCGCGCGATCGGCGGCCGCTTTCTTCAATCCTTCTTCGATTAACGCATAGGTCAACAGCCCGTGCCCGAACTCGTCTGCTTCCAGCGCTGCCTGATAACTTTGCGCCGCAGCCAGTATGTACATGCCTTTCTCGTAGGCCAGTTGTGCGAGCCCTTTCGAGTTCATCGGACCACGCCGCTTCTCCTCTGCCTCGAGCGCCTGCCCGGAATTACAAGCATCAATCACGAAAAGGATTTGCCCGGCATTGATCTTCTCGAAAGCCTGTTCCAGTTCCCGGTCCGAGATACTATGCGCCATGATGCTTTCGAAGCCGGCTTCATTCAGGCGCCGTCGCGAGCCTTCATAACCGAGATCATGCGGCAGCATGTAGAAACGCTCCTGGTATGCCAGACCGTGACCCGCAAAATAGATCACCACGGCATCTTCGGGCTCGGCAGGTTTGAGCTTCGACAGTTCCGGCGGCGCTCCGGCGGGTAAAGATTCTTCGGTTCCTGCGAGTCGATGCAACGCAGCCAGGATGTTTGCCTTGGTGGCCTGCTGGTCCGCCAGTGCGACGATTTCGACGCGCGCAAAGCGGCCCAACAGGTTCTGTTCGTTGCGGCGCACTTCTTCGCTAAAGTCATTCGCGTCGGGCACGGCATATTTCAGGTTGTACCCCGGGTTGGCATAGGTGTTGAGTCCGACAGCAAGGATATAAGCTGTGGCCGGTCGCTTCAGACTATCGGCTCCAGTGACGCTAAGCGAGGCGTCGAGGCTCTTGATATTATCGCGATTGAAACCGTAAACAGTTAGTTGATTAGCTCCGGCAATAACGGGAACGGTCGCCTCGAGAACAGCTTTGCTTCCTCTTCCCTGCAGCACGTCACCGTGCCACACTTTAACGAGCGAGCCATTGCGAAACAATCGTACGTCGCGCACACCGCTGCCGTTCGTGTGATCTCTATCTGGTGGCGTTTCTGTCACCTGTATCTTCAATGCGAGGTTGCGCGTCGCAACTTTTTCCGCCGAAGCCTTGTCATCACTAAGCGCCAGCGTGATTGCCGGTTGGCGGCGATCAATCCGCGAGATATCCTGAGGCGCGCGAGGTTTCTTCCCAAGCAGAATGTCTGACAGCAAGCCTGGATAAAAAAACTCGTTGAAGAACGCTTCGACTGGCCGGACGTTGAAGGAGCTCTGCTCGAAGCGCCAGAGGATTTGATTCCATGCCGCGGGTGAGCCATCGAATAAACCGTCGGGAGAAACAACCAGCCAGTCGGTTTGTGAAGCAGAAAAGCCCGCGGCGCTTTCGCGCAACGAGATAATCGTAGCCGCTGGATCCCCGGTTCTGGCATCCCACAGGCGCGTGCTGCCGTCATCACTGCCCGAGACAAACCAACGTCCGTCCGAGCTAAAGGACAACGCATAGACCTCGCTGGTATGACCCAGAAGAGTATTGACCAATCGTCCGGTGGCCACATCCCAAAGCTTGATAGTGTTGTCCTTACTGCCCGAGACGAGCAACCGTCCATCATTGCTGAAGGCGACGGCTTTAACTTCAGCCGCGTGGCCCAACAGCGTGCGCGCCTCTCGTCCTGTCGCTGCTTCCCAAATCTTGATCGATTTGTCAGTACCCGCAGAAGCTATCCATTGCCCATCGGCGCTGAACGCCACAGAGAGCACTTCACCGTTGTGACCAGACAGAGTACGCAGCTCGTGTCCGTTGGCTGCTTCCCAAATCTTGATCGTCTTGTCCGCGCTTCCCGAAACGATCCACTTTCCGTCCGGGCTGAAGACAACGACACTAACTTCGGCGGCGTGATTAGTGGCAGGTCGCACCTCACGTCCGTCGTCCACGTTCCAGACCCTGACTGTGTTATCACTGCTTCCAGAGACGATCCATTTTCCATCCGGGCTGAATGCCACCGCGTTGACGCTGGCAGTGTGTCCTCGAAGATCGCGCACCTTCTGTCCGGTCGCAACTTCCCACAGAGTTACAGTTCCGCTCAGGTTCGCAGAGGCCAGCAAGCGTTCATCAGGACTGAAAGCGACAGCATTAACGAAACCACCCCTGGGGTCCAGGGTGCGCAGCTCGCGCCCGGTCGCAACTTCCCAGAGCTTGACGGTGTTCTCCTTGCCGCCGGTGGCGAACCAATGCCCGCCTGAGCTGAAGGCAGTCGCGTAGACGCCGTACGAATGCGTTGTCAGAGTATGCGCGTCGCGTCCCGTCGCTACCTCGCGGAGTTCAATCGTTTTGTCTCCCGTGCTCGATGCGAGCCGGCTTCCATCGCGGCTGAAAGCAATGGCGATTGCCTCGAGCCCGTCCTCACTGCCGGCGCCGGCAATGCTGCGTAGTTCACGCCCTGTCATCACTTCATGGAGCTTGATCGTCTTGTTGAGATCGGCAGACATCAATGTGTGCCCATCGGGACTAAAGGTAACGGCGAGAATTCTGCCGGCGCCGCCCATCTTGAATTGTTGCTCGCGCCACCCATCAACTTTCCAGACTTTCACACGAGTATCGAAGCTCCCCGTCGCCAGCCACTGTCCATCCGGACTAAAGACCACACTGGTAATCCTGTCGCTGTGGCCCATCAAAGTACGCACCTCTCGCCCTGTTTCCGTCTCCCAAATTTTGACGGTCTTGTCAGCGCTACCGGAGGCCAGCCAACGTCCGTCAGGGCTGAAAGCGACGCTCGTGATGAATCCGCTGTGGCCGCTTAGTGTGAGTGGCTCCCCCTGCGTCTTGAGATCCCAGAGCTTGATCTCCTTTTCCATATTCCCGGCGGCGAACCAGCGTCCATCAGGACTGAAGGCGACAGTGCTCACGCTGCCGTTGCCGTTCAGGTTGCGCAGCTCCTTCCCAGTTGCGAGAAAGGCGACGGCTTTGATTCCGCCTGTGTGCCCGGCCAATGTACGCACTTCGCGTTTGCTGACCGTATCCCAAAGCTTGATGGTGTTGTCCGCGCTCCCAGAAGCGAGCAGTTGACCATCGGGACTAAAGGCGATGCCGTCCACTCTCATGGCATGACCGGTTTGGAGGACCAGTTCCGGTCTGGCGATTGGTTCAGCTTTCTCTCTTGAGATCGAACGGGCGGGGTCAGAGATTAAGGCGAAGACAAGGAACAAAAAGAAGAGTGTGAAAGATCGTCGAAGAAGGAGCATTAGTCTGTTTTGGTTTTCAAAAGGTCGAATACAAGCGCGAGTATCTGGTCCCATATAGTTACGTTTCTTAGATACCCACGGATTGCATAATTCTGCAATTATTGGGCACAGGTACGAAGCGTAGCACAATCCAGCTAACTCAGGACATTAAGATGTTGACCCGCGCTCTGACCGGCCATACAATCGCGGCGCTGATGATCGTCTTGTTGACTCCGAGCGCAAGCGACAATCGCCGTTCCGGACAGATGCCGCATCTAACCAATCACGCGGGCTCGGATCGGCTCGGATCCGAAACTCGAATAGGCGATTCGATTACGCATCAAGCACGAGCATAAGAAATGTCCCCCAAGCGGAAGAAATCGTTCGCATCAATCGCACTGAGCCGCTGGTACTGGGCGCTTGGCATTTCTCTCGCCTGCCTGGTGTGGGCGGGACTCGCGCTGGCGCTGCATCCGCGGAAGGACGCCGATGGCACTTACGCATCGAGTCCCTATGGCTTGAGCACTGGCCTGGAAAACAAAGCGCTCGATCTTCTCTTCCAACTGCGCGATGTCCGCCGCACCGACCGGCGCACTCGCGGCGCCAGCGAGCCAATCACAATTATCGAAATCGACGAGCGGGCTATCAAGGCCTCCGGTGTGCGTTTGCCGAAGTGGCGCCGCGATTGGTATGCGCGCTTGATTGAGCGCGCAAATGAAAGTGGAGCCAGCGTCATCGGACTGGATATGTTGTTGAGCGAAGAGGGCGGCGCGTCAGCCGAGGATAAGGCTTATGATCAGCAGTTGTCGAAGGCCATGGCGGACGCAGGAAACGTCGTTATCGGCAACAAGCTGGCGGCCGGTGGCTTTCAAGCCATCACTCCCCTGCCCCAGTTTAGTAACGCGGCCTATACTGTCGGCTTTTTTGATGTTCCGCTTGACAGTGATGGCTTCGTTCGCAGCTCACAACTTCTGCGGGCACGAACCGGCGAAGATGCACAATATAGTTTTCCGACGCGTCTCGCTGAAGCTTATCTTGCGGTCCGCGCGGCGCCGACTGAACCGCCTCAGATTCTCACTGACATGGATGCTCAAAACGTCGGCTTGGGACCACGCATTCTGCGGCTGCGTACTGATGGTAATCTGCAACTGGACTTTCGCACTCGTACACCAGCCTTTCGTACCATCTCTGCCGGCGAGATCTTATTCAACCCCAACGCGCAGATACCTGACGATCTATTTCGCGATCGCATCGTTCTGATCGGCGCAAGCACCATTGACGTTGACCGCTTCCCCACGCCTTTCTACGAATGGTCAACGCTGCCTTGGTTGCTGGATCGGAGTTTGTCAAACGCGCCCGTGTTTACACCTGGAGTGGAACTGCACGCCACGACTGTTTCCACGATGTTGTTCGGTCAGACCCCGGTGCGCCCGAATTACCGCTGGCAGATCATCGCGTTGATTCTCCCACTGGCATTGGCTGCGCTGGCGGTGTTTCGTTTACGCGCGCTGTGGGGTTTGCTGAGCGTACTCCTCGTCGCCATCATCACGCTCGTTGTCTCGTCCTGGGCCTTCAACGCCCACGGTTTGATCTTGCCGCTGGCAAGTACGTGGCTGGGGTTAGCAGTGGTCACTCCATTTGGCCTCGGCCTGCGTTATGCGCACGAGCGCGTGCTGCACGACGAGACGGAGGCTAACCGCGCGCAAGTGATGGACATTTTTTCTCGTTGCGTTTCAGAAGATGTTGCCGAAGAGCTGTGGCAAAAACGCGATCAGATCATGAGCGGCCAGCGGCGCATTGTGACGCTTATCTTCACTGACATACGCAGCTTCACGACGCTCTCTGAATCTACTCCTTCCGATAAAATCGTGGTCTGGCTCAACGATTACTTCAGCCGGATGCACGCCATCGTCGACTCGCACGGAGGTCACATCAACAAATTCCTCGGTGATGGGTTGATGATTGTTTTCGGCGCGCCCGCTTCGCGCGGCGACGCTGAGGAAGCGCGCGCAGCCGTAGCCTGCGGCCTTGAGATGCTCGCCGGTGTCGAGCGCATGAATGTAGAGTGGCAAGGGACGAGCCGCCCGCTGATCAAGATTGGCGTGGGCATCCACACGGGGGAGGCAACTTGCGGCGTGGTTGGAGCGGAACGCAGACTGGAATACACGCTCATTGGCGACACAGTCAATTTAGCCGCGCGTTTGGAATCAACGACGAAAGAATACGGCGTGTCGCTGCTGGCCAGCGAAGCCACTGCTGTTTTGCTGGATGACAAGTATGAAGCAGAAGCCCTCGGCGAAGTAAAAGTCAAAGGCAAGCACACCAGCACCAAGATCTTTGCCGTCAAGGAAAAGGGCGCGGAAGTGAAGAGCACAGCACCAGTTGCTGTGGCTTAAGAAAGGTAACAGCAAAACGGAGACTTAAAATCTCTTTGGTGGTGTTGCCCCGTATATTCAAAAAGGAGTTTGTTATGTTCAAAGTACCTGGCTTCGCCCGACTGTTTTTCAATATCGGCCTCTCCGTCCTGACCCTGTGCTTTATCGGCTTCGTTGTAACGGCGCGTGCGCAGAACCCCTCTCCAACGCCAAGGGAACAGCGGCGTCCGTTGCCCAAGCCGCCTTCCGGGGCGCGTGGATTCGAGAAGTATGCGGGGCGTGACACTTCATCCAGATTGATCGCCGCCGGCGCAACACGCGAGACAATCAATCCGCGGCGGCCGGTTGCGCCGCTTGAAGGGCGCGCCTACGATGCGCGGCCTTTCTTCGCCTGGGAAATTGCGCCGGGCTCAAAGTCGTATCACTTCGCTCTTTATGAGGGAGACTTTGATAAAGATCAGTCTGCCCGGATTGTTTACCAGACCGATGTGACGCTGACGGAGTTGACGTATCCGAAGGACGCGCCGCGTTTAGAGCCAGGCAAGCTGTATTCATGGAGGGTTTCCACGCCAACCCCAACCGGGAAAGAGGATGGAGTCGTCGCCCGATTTATTATCCTGTCAGGCGCGGAGGCCGCCGAGGTCAAGCAAGCTCTGGCAACGGCGGGGTTGACCTCGCCGAAGACTCCGGAAGACCGCCTGGACCAGGCGCGGGTGTTTGAGAATTTTGGTGTCTGGTATGACGCGCTGCGCATTGCCAGTGAACTCGCCCAAAACCCAAATCATAAAGAGGCGCTGGCTTATTACGATGCCCTGCTCGATAAGCTTGAAACCAAGCCAGGGCCATAAACAATGAAGCCACATTCCGCAATGGCCGGCGTGTAACAGCGAGGATCTGATGGCTCCTGATTACAAGTTCCCTCGCACGCATGTGCGCGAGGAATTACCCCTTCCGGTGTGGGTGGAGTGCCGCGAGAGCGAGGACCATGAATGGGAGGAGTCAACCCATATACTCGACGTGGCGCCGTTTGGCGCGCGCTTGCGGATTGCCCGTCCAACCGAGCCCGGACGACTACTTCATCTCACCCTGCCTATGCCCCGTCGCCTTCGCTGTTACGACCACGAACAGGAACAGTATTGCGTCTGGTCGCTAGTGCGTCATTGCAAACCGCTTCCCTCCACCGACGACAAACCACCGCATTTTGAGATTGGGGTCGCTTTCATCGGGAAGGATTGTCCCGCGACTCATGAAACTGATCCGGGACAGCGTTACGAAATCGCGGCCGGGCTGACTGAAACTGATCTCTGGAGGCTGGCCGAAGGGTCCAGCCCTGACGACCCACACCTCGCTTCGAGCAATCAACGCAACGAGACGCGCCATGACATTGCTGATGATGTTGTAATTGAGATCTATGGCCCGGACGGGCGTGTATATGAGAGAGAGACAACCAAGACCGAGAACATTAGTCGGCATGGCATGGCTGTCCTCACAAACCTGAATATCGCGCGCGGACGTTATATACGAGTACGAAGCGCGCAGTATCGAATCGCAGTCATTGCGGCAGTGCGGCGGCTGGCGTCGGTTGGTGATGGACGCAAGCGATTACACCTCGAATTCGTGGATCAGCAGTGGCCGCCACTCTGAAAACGCCTACTTGCCAGAATCCCTGAAAACTGGTTTCCATTCCAATTGAGTGGCGAGAAAGATCTCGTCAATGTGCTGACCGCCAGCGTTAACCCCCAGACCCGCTAAATGTCATGCGACCCTCGGAGCTTGGTGGCTAGTGCGGGCACTCGTCGTTGCTGCGTGGGGCGATGGGGCCGAAGCGGAACTGGTATTCGGCGGCGGTGACGAATGAACAGACCAGCGCGTTTTGCTTGGGCACATCTCGTATCGGCGCGCTGTTGATTTGGCTCTGCCAGAACAAAAATCCGCCAATGTCCGGATTGCGTCGCAGGTACCCGAAATATAAAGTCAGCGCGAACTGGCGATTGTATTCGGCATCGATGAACGCGCGGTTGTTGATTGGATTGCTCTGCGCGTTATCGTCAGCCAGTCGATACAACACCATCCCGCGTCCGGCGTTGCCGCCGCCTGCGTTGTTGTATTGATCGATCAGCGCCTGTTTTTGGGAAGTCAAGTCCACTCCATCGGCGCTCTGAATCATCGCCAGGATCGCGTCGACAAACTGTGGGCCGGTCAAGCCCGCTCCGTATCTGTTGGTGAACTCAATGCGCGAGACAAACAAGGTCGCAAAGGCCTGCTGCGCCGTCGCCAGATTCGCGCCGCCCACGACGCGCGCGCGGTCCGCCACATAGACGGAGTAGTCGACTAGTTTGTTGGCTTCGGTGGGATTCGAGTTGTCGGGATTCGGAAACGGCTGCGTGTTGCCGTAAGCCGCGCGATATGCGCGAAACACAAACCCGGCGGTCTGCTGAAACTCCGGCTCAAAGAAAAACGCATCCGCCGCA
>WNGK01001950.1_pt1 | contig 30999 bp, 21 predicted proteins | sample 5400601 | NCBI WGS metagenome assembly WNGK01 (sample SAMN13153376, study PRJNA577476) | soil metagenome | isolation source: 60 cm soil or saprolite under Garry oak tree replicate 1 | place: USA:California | collected 2016-06-15 | reverse complement strand
AGAGGTCTGCAAAACCTTTATACGTCGGTTCGATTCCGACCCGCGCCTCCATACTCTCAGTTACTCACAAGCGCTCTCAGATCCACCCGTGCCCTGTCGCGGAAACTGTAACAGCTGCCTTCATTTCGGAGTTTCGGCTTACTCCTAGTTTCGCGGCACTGACGAGGCGGTTGCCGGCCTGCAACATGACAGGAAGCCGCCCGGCTTAGGAGTTGCGAAGGGCTCGTTCTGTACAGACCCGCACTGCATCCGGAAGTGTATCTGGAGCATAGAAGCGGTCAGAGAAATCGACATCTAAGCGACAAACCTGGAATCCAATGACCAGCCATCCGCCTTGTCGACTTGGGTTCGCGTTACGACTGTAATGCCTTGCCCCGGTATCAAAGCGGCCCCTAAGATTCCGCCGCAGTTCTCACCGATCTTCTTTCGCAACTCACATTTTCTCTAGTGCTTTGCGGTACTCTATTTAAGAAGTGGTCAGAGTTTGAGGTGAACTCGAAATCATGATATTGGCGGGCGACATCGGCGGCACAAAATGCACGCTCATGGTCTTTCTCGAGAACGGGGCTGGTCTCGAACCCGTCTTCCGTCTCAGCTTCCGAAGCAAAGATTTTGCCAGTCTGGAAAGCCTGATTCACGCTTTCCGTGCGGCCTTCATCAAGGCCGACCCGGACCGGGCCAGCACACGTCTGACCGCTGCGGCATTTGGGGTAGCAGGCGCCGTTGTGGACAGGCACGTTCTAACCAACAATCTCCCCTGGAGTGTGGAAGCCGGAACTCTTGCCCAGAGTCTGGATCTCGACGTGGGCCAGATATTGCTTCTGAACGACCTGGTGGCTACCGCCTTGAGCCTGGCGCACCTTCCACAGAAAGACCTTTTACTGCTCAATGATGGTGGCGTCCAACCGCAGGCTCCGAAGGCGCTAATCGCGGCTGGAACCGGGCTGGGGGAAGCGATTCTATTTTGGGATGGTCAGCGTTACAGGGTGTCTCCTTCAGAGGCCAGCTTGACCGACTTCGCGCCTCGGAATGATCGGGAGCTCCTGGTGTTGCAATCTCTCAGGCAACGTATGCCGCGCGTCTGCACGGAAGAAATTGTTTCCGGGCGTGGCTTTCGCGCCATTCATCAGATCATTTTTCCGGGAGTACACCACACATTTTTTGACGATGGCGCTGGGGATGCCGCGGCAAAAATCACCCAGAGGGCGCTGGCGGGCTCGTGCTCCGCGTGTGTCGAGACATTGCAAATCTGGACTGAAGCCTACGGAGCGGAAGCGGGAAATATGGCTTTGCGGATTCTGCCCTTCGGCGGAGTCTACGTGGCTGGAGGTATTGCTCTGAAAATTCTTCCCAAGTTGAAGGACGGAAGCTTTGTGCGCGTGTTCAGTGACAAAGCCAAACTCAGTACACAACTCGCGCGAATCCCCATGTATGTGGTCTTAAACGAGGATGCCCCGGTGCTGGGAGCCGCTTACGAAGCCTTGGCAGCTTCACGCGTTCATTGAAGCCCTGCAAGCCTATCGCGGTGCTGGGCACGCAAAATGCCGTCTACAATGCGCCAACGCTGACTGGGCAAAACGGGTTCGTTCGTACCGCCTTGGGCAGTTGGGAGCTTTCTTCTATCCTCACCCACGCCAGCCGCCCGATATTTCCTACAAGCATGTGCGGGCGGTTATCTGGGCGGGGCCGTAATCCAGATGATGATTGAGCGCGTCCAGGTAAGTGTTCAACGCATTAGGCTGCTGCTGGAGTCCACCGCCTCACCCAGGTTCCTTCGAAGCCCCTGCCCGTGCGCGTACCCTAGCTCCGTTCGTAGCAGCCCTCAGCGTGTCGGATTAGACACCAGCTTAAGAATCCCGAAGCGTTCGGGGACGTGGAAGCTACCGCTCATCGTGGGTTGCCAGACAATATATTTTCGCTGGGAAGGCGGCCCTTGCGTGCGGAAGAGGTTAATGCGAAAGGTAACGCCGTCCGCCGGTTGACGCTGATCGATGGCCGCGAAAGGAATGCGCATGGCTGCGTACCAAGTCTTCGCCGCGTGATCGATCCGCGTGGAAACCTGAAAGCCTGAGTTCCACTTCCAGCCCTCTTCGTGCTGTGGCTTTGTCAAGTCGATGTCAAGATCGATCCATTCGCCTTGCGGAGAAACTTCGAATTCTTTATAGCGCCGGATATTCTGGAAGTCCGAGCCGATGAAAACCTCCGCCACGTCCCAGTCCCAGAGCTGGAAAGTTTCGGTTGACGTAGCTGGATGAGGTTTCAGGTATAGCGTATCGTACGGGCAGATGAACAGAAAATAGAGATTGTTCCTAGTCCACCGCGAACGAACTTGGGTGCGGTAACGCGGTAGCGGTTTCCCATACGTATCCCTTTCGGCATAAACCCCACGACCACCCTGCCAGAATGATGAAACGGGATTTGTAGTGAGGGCGACGTCGTTATCTGCTTTCATGCTCTCGATTGATTTATCGTCGGCAGCGACGGCGATGGCTGCGAACAGTGCTAGAACCACGCCAACTATCGCGGAACCACTCATCGCGCTGCTCCTCGACAAAAATGTTGCTCCGGCACATGAAGCTAGACTTTACAAATGTGCTAACGACAGATGGCCTGTATTTTATCCACCGCTTGCTTCGAGGTACTGGATGATATGAAGGGATCCAGTCCTTGTGACGTGAAAGGCAGACTCGCGACCGGTTCATCCAGCCGGCGCACGATATCCAGCGCAGAAGAGCACTGCCCTCGCGCAGCTATTGACTGGGCGCGCTTCAGCTTCAATTCAACATAAATCTCGCGGACATTCACGCCGCCTTCCTCCCGCAGGAAGAACCGATTGGCGAGTTGCCTTTCAGCTTCATCGAAATCTCCGGCATCGCCCAGAAGGCGCACAAGCCGGAACACGAGAGCGGCGGGTGCAGATTGCAATTCTGGGAAGCTCTGGAGCGCGCTAGCTCTTTCGCTGGCGGGCCGCCCGGCCTTTTCCATGGCTTCTTCCAGCCCAAGATAGAGGTCGACGTTATGAGAATCGTACTGCATCCCTTCGCGGAACAGCTCAATCGCCCGCTCCGGTGATTCTCCGGATTTCAGCATGGTGTACCCCATGTTACGGTGCAGGGTGGGGATAGCTGGCATTATGCCGCGCGCCGTCTCCCATTCCTGCAGCGCTTGGTGGGACATGCCTCCAGAAAGGTAGAGCGAGCCCAGCAGGAAGTGAGCCGTCGCGTCGTCCGGGTTGACTTCGATCGCACGGTGCAATACGGCAAACGATTCTGGCCGGTTAGGGAAGACATAGTTCGTCGGCATGCTGGAAGCAGCGGCGAAGTCTGCACGTTCGCCTTTGCCGAGAGCATGCTGGCAAAAACCGCGGTAATAGGCAATCAGAGGGTATGAGCTAGGATGAAGCACCCCGGGCTCACCGATGACTTCCGGGCCGGAGGGATACTGCCGCGAGAGCACATCGAGGGCATCTGCATAAAGGCCGAAGCGCATGTAATCGGTAGCGATTTCAAGGATGCGCTCGGGATCCGCGGCCAAGTGTATCATCAGCCCCGGGTCGCTCTGACCCAGCCGAATGCGCTCGTAACGGAGAAATGAGCTGGTTGGATCTTGCCGCTTCCAGAACGACAGCCGCTTGGTCGCTTCGGCTTTGCGTTTCAGCGCGCGGAGGAGCGCAACCTCGACGCCTCCTGCGCGAACCAGCTCAGGACGATTGCTCACAACTTCTTGGATCATTCTCAGCGCTCGCAGGCGGTCCCCCGCCATGGCTTCCAAAGCCGCCAACCTCATCATCGCGGGCGCGTGATAGCTGCCGGACTGTTGTGCGAACTCCCATTGCCTCCGGGCCCCCTGAACATCCCCCTGGGCTGCCAGCGCCAGGCCCAAGTAGTAGGCGGTTTCGTGGTCGCTATTTACCCACGCCAGCACTTTGGAAAGATGCTGCGTGGCCATATCGTACTGATCAAGGTTAACCTCGAGTCTCCCCGCTGCTCGATTCAGAGCGATGCTATTCGGAAAGCGCGCCATTCCCTGTTGGTAAGTTTTGAGTGCAACTAATAGTCCGCCATTGCTCTCCTGGTCGGTGCCTGCCGCGAGGAAGTCGTCTGCGCCCCGATTGGCTTCTGCTGGGTACTCGTGCGAGGGCTGTGGGCCGGTTTGAACCTTGTCACGACTGACGAAGTCATACTTGCCTTCGGTATGCAGCAACAGCACTTTACCGGCTTGATCTCGTATTTCGACCGTGTAGGTTGCACTTGCGGGAAGGCCGCTAAAGGCCTTTAGAAAGGTCTCATCCGGCGAAAGTGAAGCGCGCGCGGATGCGACTTCCTGCGTGCCGTCCAGAACGCTAACCGATGCATTCGGCAACCCCCGGGTTACATTGATAACGGCTTCGATCACCACTGTCTCTGCGCTCTGGCTGTGGCGTTTGAGGTTGATCACAGCATCCGGGTTTGCGCGAGAAACACCGCCGAGTTTGCGGATCGGAATCCAGTATTCGGCGAAGGATCGAGTCTCCTGCGGATCCAGAAATCCGTAAGTCTCCTGATCGCGGAACAAGCCAGCCTGGATCTCCACATATGCGCTGTTGTTGTCCGACAGGGCGGTACGCCAATCCAGGCCATCTTCGTCACTACCCCAAGACCAAATCTTCTTCGCAGGAAGGTCCAGTGGCGACGAGTAATGCACGATCCCCGAATCTGTGTGGGGATGGTACACCGCCATGTATGGCTCCCGGCTGCCGTAACTGAAGCGCGACACAGGACCATATTTGTGATTACCGACAATACTCTGGTCAACCCCCGCCGAATTTACTGGCCAAGTATCTATATCGGCGAATCCATGCGCGGCAGTGAGTTCCATGGGATACAAAATGCGGCTGTCTTCCCCCACCTGGACTCCCGCATTGGTCCACCAGTAGAAACGGTGACGAGTGTCGCTACGGTTGTAGAGAGTGGTCTTCTGTTCGAGGCAGGCTTGGCCCGGGCGCAACGTGAGTTGGACACGCCACTGCATGCCGTAAGGCCGGTCGATATTGCCGACCCAGACGGAAGCACCGCCGTCAGGTTCGCGGCTGGTCGAGAAGTCGACTGGCGAGACCGTCATCCAATTATGCGAAACCGGAAAATTAAACTCAACCCCCAGCGCCGCCCACATGCCGCGGTACGCAATGCGCGCAAACTTGATACTTGGGTTTGCATAAAACATCGAAACGCCGGTGATTTTGTCGATGCATGTATAGAGATGGCCTCCAAGATCGGGCAGCACGGTGCACTTCAGATATTCATTTTCTAGATTGAGCGTTCTCCATTTACGCGGTATGCGGCGGTCCACCAAATTGTGGCGCAGGGTGTAGGGATAATTGAGGAACCTGCCCGGGTTAAAAAAGTCGAAAGGGGGATTCGGGTCGGGGAGCCCTTCTTCGGAGGTCGGAATGGTGATCGAGTCTTCCCAGACTCGCACCGGCGTTGTTGACGTGCCCGCGGATCCGGCCCATGCCAAGCCGCAGGAGGAGAGCACCAAGGCAAAAAAGGCTATGGAAGCGGCTTTTCGTGTAGTGGCCAAGGATATCGCTGCATCATGCAACATTTCCCGCGAACCTGGTGATGGGTTCAAGCTGCGAGCTCCCCTTACGCCCATTTGCCTTTGCCTTCGACAATCGTGATGTAACGGTCGATCGGTAGCTCGGTGAGTCGTTCTATTGCACCACTGGGCTGCGGCCATTTTATTTCTAGCCAGTCAGTCTTGGTTCGTTTCCCAATACCGAGCACTATACGCGGGTCATGCGAGGACAAGAAACTACCCCCTCCCGAATTTCGTCCTGCTTCTTTTCAAGTCCACCTCCTGATAGGTGATGCGCCCACCGACGCAGATTCGAGGGGGCGACGATCACTTTTTTCGCTGGCTCGGCTCAATCCTCTACCGGGCTGCTGGATGGAACTGGGGGGACATCGCATCATTTATTCACTGATGGTTGATTGCCGATTCGGCGAGCCCTGGCTCCAGATGCAGACGGCCAGCAATTTTGAGCGAAGGGACAACAAACTCGGTGAACCCATCACGCTGGACTGGCATAAGGGATTCGCAACAGGCCCGTTCCGGGGTCTCGTAGCGAATCGAGCGGAAAGATCCTTTGACCTGCACCTGTACGCGAAGTGGCTCCTCGGCGTAATTAAGCAGCTCGACGATTGTGTCAGGCGTGTTCGATGCACGATAGAGGACCACAATCGTGGTCAAGGCGTTCCACATACTGATCCGTATCTTGTGGTTGTCGATGAGGCGGCGAACGTCCTGGGCCAGCACTTCCGGATCTGTCACCGGTTCGGCGAGCTCAATGACACGGCCTTTACCCACGAGATATGCAACCGAATGCTCGCCCGTTCGGGCCTGCTGAGCCGATTGCCAGGGATAGGATCCATGCGAGTCCATGAGAACTGCGATCCCGCCCCTGGCGGCGAAAGCAGAAATTATTTCCGGCGTCTGTTTTTGCAGAGCCACAAATACGAGGACAACGTCAACTGCTTGGAGGTTACGTGAATTCAACTCATCTGGGCGCAAAACCCGGAATGCGATATTGTGCCGAGCCATGAGGTTGAGGGGCTCGTAAGAGCTACCGTTGTTGCCGGTGACTACGGCCACATTGACCTCTGGATCCAGACGGCGCTGGGGGTGGTGAGAGAAGAAACGTACATAGGTCTTCACCTGGTCCCACATGGCCCAGGCGCTGGGTTTGTTCTGCGCCATGCCGGTTTCAAGGCTCTCGTGAAGCGGCAAAATCATATCAGCATCCAACGCGCCCGCCTCCGCCACTGCCAGCGCGTAGTCCGGCACGTCAGGCCCCTGTTGCTGTTGCAAAGCACCGATCAGTTCCCAGTGGAAGCTATAAAGCGGAACCTGCGCCGGACGGAACGCTTGCTCTAATCTGACCCAGGCCAGATTTGTGTCAAGCCAGGGTTGAGCCGTGGGACTGGTCGCTTCAAGAATGCCGTTCCTGTTGATGACAAGCTGTCCTCTCATCTGAGGCTGTTTCCCATTCGGATTCACTACCCTGAACATGAGTTTTGGGTAACTTGATCGCAGCTTTTGCAGAGCTTGCCCTACCTCTGCTTGCCCAGAATCACCGGGATCCACAACGATTCCGGCAAACCCGTTCTTCGCTGCGGCCTTCGCCGCGGCAGAGGTATCGCGCAGCGTGACCTCAGCGTACACGCGATAGCCCTGTCTGGCAGCGTCACGGAACATGGAGAGTCGGTTGCGATCCCAGGAAATTACGAGTTCATTCATGCCCAGGCGTCTCGCTGCAGGGATTACGGGTTGAGTCCAGCGCACAAGCACCTTGCCCCACGCGGGAATGGAAAGCAGGGCGAAGAGCAACGGGAGAAAAGTTCTTCGCACGCACATGAATTTCAGCCATCCCTTGTCAGTTTGCCGGTCTCTCATTTGGCCCCGGAGCGGTGCTCTGCATTGCGGTTCCCAGCAAGATCTGCGGGCCGTTGGAAGATGCTTCCACCAGGCCCTCGCGCGAGATCCAGATCGCAGCCGTCTCCGCGATGGTCTTGACCAGGTCCCTTCCCTTCTCGGGGCCGACCAGCAACAAAGTTGTCGAAAGTGCGTCGGAATCGGTCGCGGTCTTTGCCACTGCACTGACAGCCACGCCTGTTCTTACAGGCGTACCTTTTTGGGGATCAATAATATGCCCAGCTGAATCGGTCCCCAGCAGGCTTGGTGCCGTCTGCTCAGAAGTTGAAACGCTGTTTTCGAACATCATGACCCTAGGATCGATCTCATGGGAAGGGTCTCTCAAGTGCACCACCCACCCCGACTGGCCAGGAGGAGAACCCATGGCATAGATTGTGCTTCCTCCGGCGTTCACCAGTGCGCGCGAGATGCCGTATGAGCGCAGCATCTCAACTGCCCGATCCACGGCAAAACCTTTGCCGATGGCTCCGAGGTCAATTTGCACGCATGGGGAGCGAAAATCAACTCGATCCGGAGGAAGAAGCACAACCTTTTCGTATCCCACGCAGCCTCGAAGCCTTTCTTCCTCCGCGGGAGAAGGGGCATGCTCCCCGCGCATCACGGCTTTCCAGAAATTGACCAAAGGTCCCACAGTGACATCAAACTTTCCGTCTGAAAGTCTGGAATACCGCAATGATTCTTCAATCACGCGGTACAAGTCGGACGGAACGCGCTGCGCGTGAAAATGCGCCGTGCGGTTCAGCCGGCTCAGATCACTGTCGGAGTTGTAATTGCTCAGCATCCCTTCGAGGCGAACCACCTGCTGAAAGGCTTCGTCGATGGCAGTCGAAGCCCGCGCCGGAGAGTTGTCGTAGGCAACGATTTCGAAAACCGTTCCCATCAGATATTTCTTTTTGTGAACGAAAGAGATCGGCGCGTCTCCGGCATTGACTAACGCGGTACTGAAACTCGCCAAGATCAGACTCGTCGCCAGGCGTCTACTCCAGGGCATAGACCTCACCGTCAAGACTCACCACATAAATTGCATCTCCGGCGAGCACAGGGGCTGATTGGACGGCTCCGCCTAAGGCAGCTCTCCAGACCACATTGCCCGAAGCGCCGTCCACAGCCAGAAGCCCGCCTGCCTGGATGCAAACCATGCCCTCTCCAACGACCGGAGGCGCAGTCACGAATTCGCCTGCCTGCACCTTCCAGCGTAATCGACCAGTCTGGATTTCGAGCGCGTACAAATAGCCGTCTTTGCTGCCGATTATCGCCGTATCGCTCGATACTGCTGGGGAGGATGCAATACCCAATCCGGTTTCATATTTCCACCGCACCGCTCCGGTCGTCGCATCCAGCGCGTAGAAGAAGAAATCTTCAGAGCCGATCAAAACCGTTTCAGCCGCCACGGCAGGCGAGGAGTCAATGCCATTACCTGTTGCAGTGCGCCACAGAATCTTCCCGGATGCAGCGTCCAGGCTGTAGACGTTGCCGTCACCACACCCGAAGTGAACCTGCTTCTCATCGGCGAACGGGGTCGAATAGATGCGGCCGCCACATTCCTGAGTCCAGCGTCTGCTCCCCGTCTCCGCCTCTACGGCATAGAGCCGTGCGTCGGCGCTGCCGAAAAAAACAACTCCATTACGTATAACGGGAGATGTCCAGACCTCCGCCTCAGCAGCCGCCTCCCACACCTTTGTGCCGGAATCGCAATCCACTGCGTACACTTTACCGTCGTCGCAACCGAATAATACCCGGTCCTTCCACAGAGACGGAGTGGAATGAGCTTGGGCCGAAGCCTCGAATTTCCATTTCGGCCGGCCGCTCTGGATGTCGATCGCGTGGAGAGTTCCTCCCACCGCCAGTACGTACAGGACTCGATCCCCCAGCACCGGGGCGGAACGGATGGAACTTCCCACGCGAGTCTGCCAGCGGGAGTGGCTAGGCGCGCGCGCAACCGACCCTGCTTGCCCTCCCCTTCGCGAATTGTCCTTGAGAAGCGCGGGCCAATCGGTCTTTACATTGGAAGGCCTCGTGGTCCCAGGCTGTTCGTTCATTTTTCCTCAGGAGATTTGGCGATGATCAATCCGTTGGAGATCCGCAACGCCCAAGCCGAGCTTTCCCGCTGCCGCGATGTGCCCCGGCCGCCGATAGAACAAGTTCTTACTCGGGCTGTGGAAGAACTCCTCATTGTTCGTGGTAATGCTCTTGGGATCATGCTCCCAAACGGAAGGTGCTCCCTCTTCCCGCCTCTTCTTTTCAATGGCCTGTAGCTCGAGCGTGTCAATGGCTACCGGGTCGGTACCGAGGTAAAGAGTTCCTGCGGGATGGATGAAGTCCTGGACCTGGGTCAGTGGCCCCCCATGCCATACCTGACGTGTGCCGTCCATAATGTGCAGCACGGCCTTTGAACGCAGCGGCTCAACTGAGCACATGACGCCGATCAGAGGGTCTGTGAACGAGTAGGGCGCGCGATGGGAGCGGGCCACATTATTAAATGTTCCATAACCCAGGTTCTTCAGGCAACCAGTGACACCTGCGGCGGAGTGGTCCTTCATGGTGGGTACATTGACGATCTTCGTGATCCCGTGCGCGACGATGTTTGCCATGTAAGAGCGGGTTTCCCATTCGCCGAAAAAATTGACCTGGCAATAGATGTTCATGTCGTAACCCGCCATCCCGCTGAAGGCGTCCTGAATACCCAGAACCCGAACTCCGACCGGAACTAGCGCCTGATAGCTGCCGACGTCAATCTCGTAAGCGTAGCGGTCGTATACGACGATATTCTGTGCGGGAACGCCAACTGATTGCACCGCGCTGGCAATCTCGCGTACGATCTCGGGAGAGGAGCAACAGGCCGGCGCTCCCGAAGGATTGATCTTGATCCCGACGACGTCAGTCGGTTCAATAAATTTAGCCCACGCGGCAACAACCGAGTTCTCCCCCGTCAGCTCCATCATGCCGTGCCCGAGCATGTTTTTGATCATGGGCTGCGAGACACGGTTCTTCACAATCGATTTCGGATTCGAGATCTCGACCACCCGCCCGGGGAAAAGTCCCGGCATTCCCAGCGGTGAAGGCTTTGCTGGCGGCAGGCCACGAGTCTCAATCGGAGGTAGTGCTGGAGCCGAGGCATCACTCTGCGCTCTTGCACCGAACCCCTGCAGAAACAGACCGGCACTCCCCACCGTGCCCTTTACGAATGTACGCCGATCCATGATCCAACTCCGATGAGCAAAAGTATCACTCAGGCTACGATACGCCCCGGGCGTTTTCAAGAGGTTAGTGACAAGTCTGCCGGAACTGCGTAAACTTTCGGAGGTTTCCTCGGTGATCCTATGACCTGCTTCATGAAAATTGAATTTAGGAAGGCGGTAGCGTGGAAATCGATTAAGACGTTAGTGGGCGGGGTAGCCATGGCGGCAACCCTGGGAGTGGCTGGCACCACCTGGGCACAGTCACCTCGTTATGACTTGCTCCTGAAGGGCGGCCACGTGATCGATCCCGCGAACAATATCGATGAAGTTAGGGATGTTGCCGTCTCGAAAGGCAAAATTGCTGCCGTGGAAAAAGATATCCCGACCGGTCAGGCGGGAAAAGTCGTTTCCCTTTCGGGTCTCTACGTCACCCCAGGCCTCATCGACATTCACTTCCACGTTGGGCACGGAGGCGCACCGCTGAACTGGTTCGCTCCTGAAGCCCGCGCCCAAATCGCTCCCCTGGGAATTCCGACCGATATTGCGCTGCAGGCCGGGGTAACAACAATTGTGGACGCTGGAACCGCGGGCGCCGATACGTTCCTTCAGGAAAAGGAAGAGGTCATCGATCATGCCAAAGTGCGGGTTCTGGCCTTCCTGAACATTGTGGCCAATGGCATGAATGGTGGCTTGGAACAGACGGTTGATCAGATGGACTCTAAGAAATGCGCAGAGACCATCAAGAAATATCCGGACATCATTGTCGGCGTGAAGACCGCGCATTACTGGACCGAGGATCCGTGGGATGGCGAACATACCCCTTGGACCGCAGTGGACCGCGCCGAAGAGTGCGGGCGAGCAGCCAATGTTCCAGTAATGTTTGATTTCTGGCCCCGTCCGGAAAGAACTTACGCCGACCTGATTCTGAAAAAGATGCGGCCAGGCGACATTCATACCCATGTCTTCGCACAGCAGTTCCCTATCCTGCTGGCTAATGGAAAACTCAACCCCATCATGAATGAGGCGCGCGCACGCGGAGTGATCTTCGACGTCGGCCATGGGGCGGGCAGTTTCTGGTTCCGCAGTGCGGTGCCCGCGGCCAAACAGGGCTTCGTTCCGGATTCCATGTCTACCGATCTTCACATTGGCAACTACACCGTGCTGAACCTGACCACAGTCATGTCCAAGTTTTTGGCTATGGGCGTGCCGCTGGGCGATATCATTCAGCGATCTACGATTAATCCCGCGCGGGAGATTCGCCGCCCTGAACTGGGCACACTCTCGGTCGGCAAGGATGCGGATATTGCGGTATTGGAAGAACAGCACGGGCAATTCAGCTACATCGATTGCGGCTACGCCAAAATGGATGCAGATGTGAAGCTGGTGGCGCGCATGACGCTGCGCGCGGGACGGATTCTCTACGACCCGTCCGGGCTGAGCATGGTCGAATGGGAGAAGGCGCGTCCGCAGTATTTCAATACGCCCGCGTTGGGCAGTTCCACTCCAGCTAGGACCGATGATTATCCGAGAGAGTGACGACCAAACCAAGGCGCCCATAGAAAAACGCAGGGCTTCAGTTAAGGGGGTCTAATGCCACCAACCATCAGTCGTCGAAAGCTCTTGCGAAACGGAGGACAAGCCATGGTCGCGGGCGGTGTCGCGCTCTACGGTAGTCCATCTCTGCAGCTGCATCACTCACGGCCTTCCCTGAAAGGAGTCGACTACTACCAGAAGCTGGGAGTAACTCCCTTCATCAACGCCGCCGGGACTTACACAGTTCTTTCGGCTTCCACCATGCCGGAGGAAGTGCAGGCGGCGATTGCACTGGCCTCGCGGAAACCCGTAAATCTGAATGAACTCCTTGATGCTGCAGGTGAGTACCTAGCCAAGCGGCTGCGCTGCGAGGCTGCTCTGGTCACCGCGGGTGCAGCTGCGGCACTGGTGGTTGGAACAGCGGCTTGCGTCACGCTGGGCAACGAAACTGCGATTCTCAGCGTACCCACCGACATGAACGGGCTGAAGAACGAGGTAATTATCCAGAAGGCACATCGCTATGGGTATGACCACGCTCTTCGCAATTGCGGAATTCGATTTGTCGAAGTGGAGACCATCGATCAATACGAGCAAGCCTTCGATGAGCGGACGGTAATGGCTCATTTCTATAATGCCGGTGAGGGCCAGATCAGCCACGAAGACTGGGTCCGCGTCGCCCATAAACACACAGTCCCGTGTTTCAATGATGCAGCCGCCGATGTTCCGCCTATTTCAAATCTGTGGAACTATACCCAAATGGGATTTGACCTAGTGACATTCTCGGGAGGCAAGGGTTTGCGGGGCCCGCAGTGTACGGGCTTGTTGCTGGGCAGAAAGGATCTGATTGAAGCAGCCAGAAAGAACAATTCGCCAAACTCAAACACGGTCGGCCGCGGAATGAAAGTCGCCAAGGAAGAAATCGTCGGCCTGGTTGCAGCCGTGGACTGGTTCCTGGGGCAGGACGACGCAGCTATGGAAGCCGAGTACCGCAAACGGGCCGAGCTCATTGCTGATCGTTTGAAGAGTCTTCCCACCGTGCAGAGCCAAATCTTTGTGCCCGCGGTTGCTAATCGTGTACCTCACTTGCTCATTACTTATGATCTCAGCCGAATCAAGATCACAGGAGCTGAAGTGATGCAGAAAATGCGGCAAGGAAATCCGCGCATCGAACTGAACCCTTCAACCGGTGGCGCCCCGGCCAGCGCTGGATTGCCGGGAGGCAGCAACACCATCGTCGTGGGAGTTTGGATGATGCAACCGGGCGAAGACCAGGTAGTAGCAATGCAGCTGCGCGACGTGTTACAGACGGCGATGCGTGGCTAGCAGCTTCGCCGGAGGAACTCTACCGGATCTTGCCGGCGGCAAATATCAACACCCGGCATTCTTTGACTACGAACTACAATGTGGTCATAATCCAGAGTAGAGCAGTCCTGCCAGGCAGCAGATGCCCACAATTCCATCGAGACCCCTTCACTGTCAGTGCCCCACCAGTATGTTGCTTATTTTGGGAACTGTCGTAGTGTTGACGTTCGTCAACCTGCAATTTGCTCCAGTTCTGCAGGCCCAAAGCTCACAGGCGCCTCCCGTACAGTTTACAAATGTCACGGCACAGGCCGGCATTGAGTTCACCCACTATAAGGGCAATAACGGCGTCTCGATTAACCGGGAAGAATTCGGTCCTGGTGTCTGCGTGGCTGACTTCAACGGTGATGGCTGGCAGGATATCTATTTCGTGAACGGCCGCGATCTCTACAATCGCGGCGTCACGGTGCGCAATGCACTCTACCGCAACAACGGTGATGGCACATTTACTGATATTACGGAAAAAGCTGGCGTACCCGGCACTGGATACGGCCTCGGTTGCGTGTGGGGTGATTATGACAATGATGGCTTTCCCGATCTTTACGTTACGCAGTATGGCCGCAACGTCCTGTACCACAACAACGGCGACGGCACCTTTACCGACGTGACTGACAAGGCGGGCGTGGCAGGAATAGAATTCGGGACACTCTTTCATTCCGGCGCCACATTCTTCGATTACGATCGCGACGGCCGCCTCGATCTTTATGTCGGCGGCTATGTTGCCTTTGGCCCGGATAGCCAACGCTACTGTATGTTGCAGGGCGTGACTTCGAGTTGTCCTCCGAGCGTATATCATGGCAGTCCTGACCTGCTCTATCACAACAATGGCGATGGCACCTTCACCAATGTGACCAAGTCCGCGGGGATCTACCAGCCAGAAGGGAAAAATCTCTCAGTCGGCGCTGCTGATTACGACAATGACGGCTGGCCCGACCTTTTCGTCGCCAACGATGGTCTCAATGCGTATCTGTATCACAACCAGCATAACCGCACCTTTAAAGAAGTAGGACCCGAGGCTGGAGTGGCCTACACCGGTCAAGGCAAGGTCATGGCGGCCATGTGTATCTCGCTCGGCGATTACGACAATGATGGCTGGCTGGATCTCTACATTTCCGATTTCCAGGGCTCCTCTGATCACATTTGGCACAACGATGGAAAGGGTCTTTTCTCCGAAGTTAGCGATCAAGTTGGCATCACCCTTCCCACCAATGGAGTCCTGAGTTTCGGTGGTGGCTTTTTTGATTACGACAATGATGGCTGGCTCGATCTTTTCATTGCGAATGGCCATGTGTATCCGGAGGTGGAGAAGACCGGGCCGACCCGCTATAAGCAGATCAATTCCTTGTTCCACAACCAAGCTAACGGCCGGTTCGTCGACGTGACAAAAACAGCAGGCAGCGGGTTTCAAACACCCTACGTGGGCCGTGGCGTTGCATTCGCAGACTTTGATAATGAGGGATTCATGGATGTAGTGGTCGGCAACAACGGAGACCCTCCTCTGCTACTGCACAACAGCGGCGGCAATGGGAACCACTTTCTCAATTTCAAGCTGGTGGGCACGAAGAGCAACCGCGACGCAATGGGCGCCCGAGTTCGCGTCGTAGGCGGCGGACTCGCGCAAATTCGGGAGATTGCTGGTGGGGGCAGCTATCTTTCCCAGAGCGATCTGCGCGCGCATTTTGGGCTGGGCAAATCTACTCGTGCCGACATCGTCGAAATCACTTGGCCGAACGGTCAGCCACAAGTTTTCCGCGATATTGAAGCAGACAAGTTCTATCAGATCGAAGAAGGGCGCCAGCAACTCGGACTCCAGCGATTCTCACCTCCTTTGAAGTCATCGGCCGGTGGCCAGACTGGTGGGCTGCCAGCTCAGATCAAGAAATGACATTCCTTACTGGCCTATACCAGTTGGCCGCGAGCTGACGACTTACTTCCATTTTCCCTGGCCTTCCACTATGGTGATGTACTGGTCGATCGGAAGGTCGATGAAGCGTTCCACCCCACCCGGTTGCGGCCACTTCACTTCTATCCAATCAATCTTCTTACGCTGGCCGATTCCCAGCACTATGCGCGGATCGTGCGACGACAAATAGCTGCCGCCACCGACTTTCATTCTGCTCCGCTTCAAGTCTTGAGCCTGGTAAGTGAGCCGTGCGCCTATGGCATCAGGATTAGATTTCTTTCCCACCAGCTTGACTCCCAACCAGTGATTCTGGGCACCTACATTATTTCGTAGAAAGACAGGTGCTCCGTCATTGACCGAAACAAGTATGTCCAAGGCTCCGTTATTATCAAAGTCTCCCACTGCCATTCCGCGCGCCGAAAGCGGCTTCGCGAATGCCGGGCCGCTCTGTAGACTTACGTTCTGAAACCCTTTCTTCGTATTGCGGAAGAGCAGCAGCGGCTCCTGATATTTGACCTGCGGGTGTATCTGCTCGATCAGATCGTCAGGGTTTCCATTTGCGAGAAACAAATCTAGTTCGCCATCATTATCGAAATCGAGGAACTTCAGTCCCCATCCGCTCATCAACTGTGTGGCCGCTGCAATTCCGGTGACTCCCGCTTGATCGTCGAAGCTCTCGTCATGATTGTTCCTGTAAAGCGAATACATTTCGCGGTCCACATTGGCGACGAACAGATCCATCCATCCGTCTTGATCAAAATCTGCGGAATCCACCCCCATGCCGGAACGTGGACGCCCCTCCACACTGTACGCGACCCCGGCGGGCTCCCCAATCTCCTCGAACTTGCCGCCGCCACGGTTTACAAATAGAAAATTCGCCACCGTATCATTAGCGACGAAGAGGTCCATCAACCCGTCGTTATCTATGTCCGTGGCGACGACTCCCCAGGCTTTGCCAGCATGATCGGCAATGCCGGACGATTTGCTGACGTCACTGAACGTTCCATCGCCATTGTTATGGAACAACCGGCTTAACGTGGGCCGGTACACGTGCGGAATACAATAGCCACGCTTTGCATCTTCCCCCGTGCGACAGTCTTTGTTTTTGGCCTTCGAGAACTCCACAAACTGGCAGACAAACAAGTCAAGCCTCCCGTCATTGTCGTAGTCGAACCAGACCGCGCTTGACGACCAGCCCGGAGCCGCGACTCCGGCCTTTTCAGTAACATCGGTGAACGTGCCGTCACCATTGTTGTGATAGAGGATGCTTCTGCCATACTGCGTTACATACAGATCAGGAAAGCCATCACCATCATAATCGCCGACGGCAATGCCTTGGCCATAGCCGCCACCTGTGACTCCCGCCCTTTCCGTCACCTCTGTGAAAGTGCCATCGCGATTGTTGCGGTAAAGAGCATTACGGAGCGGGGGATTAGGATCAAAAAAATCGCACTTGCCGCTGTTGACCAGATAAATGTCCATCCAGCCATCATTGTCATAGTCTAAGAAGGCGCAGCCTGCCCCGGTGGTCTCGGGCAGGTAGTGGTCTGGGGACTTGCCGCTGGTGTGCACCCAGTGAATTCCACTCGCATCTGCTGGGATCTCTTCGAAAGCGTGCAAAGGGACGGGCAATGCTCGTGCCAGCCGCTGGAACCCCATCAATGCAGTGCTGCCCGCCAAACCACATAAAAACTCACGGCGGGAGCAGCAGAGAATATTTTCAGAGATATGGGAAATCCGGTTTTTCACGATGAGAGTCGAGCGCCGACGCGTTTACTGGGGAGTGGCTGGCGGTTGTGCTTGTGGCTCGTCGCCCGCCGCCCGGTTTTTCTGAACCATCTCCCGATGGATTGCGAACTCCTTTTCGCCCTCCTGCTTGTGTCCCGAGCGCGCGTAGGCGACCGCCAAATTATAATGAGCTGCCGGATTTGCTGGCTCGAGCCTTACCGCGCGCTCCAGCGGCGTTACGGCTTCAGGAAACCTCTTGGTGGCGATCAAGGTCATGCCCCACCCCAGAAAAGCATCGCCAAATCCGCCATCCAGCTTTGCTGCGCGGGAGAAGTGTGCTATCGCATCGTCCCATTGCTGGGCCTGGCGTGATAGTTCGCCCAACACGTACTCTGCCCCAGCGTTGCTGGGATCAATTTTCAACTCCTGCTGAAATTCTTTCTTGGCTTCTTCCGCAGCATCCGGCGTGGGGTTCGGCTTCGATAACAGCAACCTACCCAGGCGGAAATGAATCCCCGGCAAAAGCGGATTCTGCTGTAGAACGACTTGATACTCCTTCTCCGCCTGTTCCCACTTTCCCTGCATCTCCAGCGATTCCGCATTCAGTTCGTGCGCCGGCGCGGAGTTCGGCGCCGATGTGGCTAACTCCTGCGAAGCGCGGGTCGCCAGGTCGGAATAGGTGTGAACTGAGACATACAACACCTCAGGGTCGTGCGGAAATTCGCGTTTCAGCAAGCGGAGAAAATCGCCTGCCGTGTCAAATTGATTATTGACCATAGCGCACCGTATTCCGGCCAATCCGGCTTCGCGTTGGTGGTCCTTGTCACTGGTCTGGAGGGCTTTCTTGAGGAGCGGAAGCGCTTCCTTGCAGTGGCCGGACTTGGCAAGATCCAGCCCATTCTGTGCCGAGCGGGAAGTCTCAGTCGGGGAAGATTTCGAAATTTGGGAGAAGGAAAATTGTACCGGGAATGTAAGTAACAAAATTGGAACTAGGGCTGAATAAAAATCTCTGAACATAAAAAATAAGGCAGGCGTTGAGGACGCCTGCCTTAATCATACATTGCTCAGTAGTAAAGCTTCAGAGCGAATTGAATGTTGCGCGCCGGCTGGGAACTGGTTATGAGGCCCATGCCCTGTCCAGGTGCCGACCACGCAGACATGCAGCAGTCGGTATTCAGATTTACACGATTAAAGGTATTGAGGAAGTCGGCTCTGAACTGCAGCCTCGTTCTTTCCGTAATCGGGAAGTTCTTCTGCAAGCCTAGATCCACATCGGCATACCCGGGCCCGCGCACCGGACCTTGGTTCGGGCAGTTTCCGAAACCCTCTGCGTTGGTCGGCAAGGAATATGAACTTGGATCGAAATACTGATAGCCAATGTAGGCTCCGGTACTAGGATCAAACGCATTGTGCCGTCCAAGAATCCGGCCTGCTCCTGGGCCGCAATCCGGACGCGGGCTACGAGATCCGGTATTGGATGGATCGTTGGTGAAGTTATATAGACCCAATGGGAAACCTGTGTGGAGGGAGATAATCGGTGCGACGGTCCAGCCCCCAGCGATCGCATTGACGACGCCGTTCACGTCGTGGCCGAACTTCTTGCCACGACCGAACGGGATGTCATACACCGCGTAGCTGCTGAGTAGATGTTTGGCATCGAAATAGCACGGTGCATAGTCAGCTCTTGGGTCATAGAGGTTCTGAAAATACGCGTTCGCTGGCGTTGTTTGTGTTGATCCCCAACTGCCGTAATAGCCGCTGTTATCAGTCATGCACTTGGAGTAGGTATAGGCGACTTGATATTCCAAACCCCCAGAATAGCGCTTCTGAAAAACCGTTTGCAAAGCGTTGTACTTCATCTCTCCGATGGAAGCCGTTCCCGAGATCTGGGAAATGTCGGATTGAAAAGCAGGATTTCCAGAGAAAAACACGCTGGGCGCAGTGCAGGTCTGAGTTGCTGGAGGATTACTACCGGGGACGGGGCAGGTAGTGCCTTTGAGGAACTGTTTTTGTAGGTATGGTGTGGCGACCATTAAGTGTGTTCCGTGCTGACCAACGTAGCCAACCTGAAGTGTGCCAGCATTCCCGATCTCCTGCTGTATGGTCAAATTCCATTGCTGAGTCAGAGCAGGTTGAACCTTCGGGTCCCACACTCGAACCAGCGAGCCCGCAAATGGGTCGCCCGCAGCGCCTACTGGCACCAGCCCTTGATCAGTGGTAGTAGTTGGAAACGAGAGGCTGCTGTAGTTTACGAAGGTCTCGGGTGCAGTAAAAGGCGGATTCTGCGACAGGCGCAGGTTGGTTCCGGTCCCCTCCATATAAGAAGATATGGTAAAGGCGCTGCGTACAACTGTTTTTCCTCCCAGTGCGGCAGGTGTCCAGGCAAAACCGATGCGTGGTTGAAAATCTTTGCCGCCATAGGTGCCGTTATAAAGCCCCCGGCTGCTTTGTTTGCACGTTGTTGGCGCAGTCCCGAGGTTTACCTTCGAGCAGTTCGGGGCCAGCACTTGGCCGGAGAGGAGATCGAAGTTGACTTGCGCATCATGTATCTCGGCCCAAGGTGTATGAGCTTCATATCGGAGCCCAAGATTAACCGTCAAGTTGTTGGTGGCTCTCCAATCATCTTGCAGGTATGCCCCGAAGACACTCTGCCGTTGTCCCCATTCGCCACCGCTGACACCCCTGCCATAGTTGGTTGGCAGTCCGAGATAGAAATCCGCTCCACCATAGCCACCGGTTCCGCCTGGAGGGGCAGATCCTGTGTAGATTCCAGTAAAGTTAATGCTGCCCAATGCACCGTTATTGCCGGTATAGAAGGTATTGATGCGATCGCGCCAGAATTCAAATCCGGTATGGAACACGTGGCGGTTGTGCGTGATGATGACCGTGTCCGACGCTTGGATCACCGCGTCATCAAATCTCTGTTGGACTCCGGATTGGCCGATACTGCTTAGGACTTGGTTGAAGCTCATCGAAAGCAACCCCGGAACGCCGGTAGGATTTCCGTTTCCAATGCCGAGTTGGTCTCCGAGATTGCCAACGGAATTGGCGAAGTCGGTTCCGTTATGCAGCTTTATGTGGTTCACACCCAACCGGAGATCATTGAGCAGTGTCGAACTGAAGGTGTGACTCCAGTCCACCACTGAATTCTCGAGCGGCGCATCCGAAAATCCAGTACCGATAAGCGCGAACGAGTTGATCGTCGGATTGTGCTGCTTGGCGTGTGAATAGCGCCCAAAAACGTGGTCCTTTGAAGTGGGGGCGTAGTCTATCTTTATGTCGTATTGATTGCTATTCAGCAACGAGGCGGAGGTGTAACTGGCATTATTGCGAAGGCCAGGCCCGGTCGGTGTAGGGTAAAGAGGCGAACTAAACAAAGCCTGGGCCACGGGGTCGATAGATTCCGTGATCACGTTGTTCGCATAAGGCGCATTGTTATTGCCGGGAAACGGGTCATGGAGCTGCTGACTGGGATCATTACAAATGCCAGCCGTAAAACCCGCAGTGCAGATGTCCCCAAAATCGCCGGTTCGCTCTTTGGCAGTGAATACGTTGAGAAACTGAGTCGCGGAGGGGTGATCGAACCGCTGCCCTTGATAGTCGAAGAAGAAGAACAATTTGTTCTTCACGATGGGTCCGCCGACCGTGCCGCCGAACATGTTCCACCGTACCGGCGCCGTTGGCGCCCCTTTAAATCTGTTCTCCCACTGATTTGAGTTCAGTATGTTATTGCGGAAGTATTCCCAGAGATCCCCGTGGAAACCGTTAGTACCGGACTTGATCGTGGCGCTGACGATGCCGCCCTGGAAGTTGCCGAATTCAGACGAGGCGTTGCTCGTAATCAGGTTGAATTCCTGAATGGCATCCGGCGCGGGAGTGTAACCAAGAAGATTGTCGGAGACCTGGTTGTTGTCCATTCCATCCAGAATGAAGTTGTTCGCCTGTTCACGATTTCCATTGATATACGGGCGGGCCCCAGTCGCGGTGTTGTCACCATTGTTGAACATAGCCGGATCGGGCGAAATTGAACCTGGCGAGAGTAGGGTCAATTCAACATAGTTGCGCGTAGCCAGCGGTAACAGATCGTTAGTCACCGAATCAATGATGGTGCTGACCTGTGTTGTCTCGGTCTGCAGGATCGGCGCCGCGGTTGTCACCTCGACGGTTTCGCTAATAGATCCCACCTTCAATTGCACATCGACGCGCGCCGTCTGGTTCAGGACCAATGTGAATGACGGGTGCACCGCTGTTCCGAATCCTGCCGCGGAGACTTTCACCGTGTAGTTCCCTACCGGCAATCGCGGGAGGTTATAGGCCCCTGCGTCATTTGTCTTCGCCGTCCAAACTGTGCCGCGATCAGTGTCTGTCACTAAGACGTCCGCGTCCTTGACTGGCGCGCCGCTCGGGTCAGTGATCGTCCCAACAATGGCTGCGGTTACTTCCTGACTCCAAGACGCATGGGTCACGCCAAGCAGCGCCACCAACACGGCCAGAAGAAGCCCCAGGGAGAGGGATTTACGTGTACTCATCTCAGAACCTCCGGAAGATTTTTTCTTCCCACAAGTGATTGCGATATGCTATATAGCAGATGAATGGAGATGGTCAAGCAAAAAATTACTGAAAATGAAAAAAAAGAAAACGTCGGGTCTGATGTCAACACCACTTCGCAACAGAATCTGGTTGAAGATTGTTGGGACGCTATGAAATAGGGAAGCTGGAAACGGCTTGTATCTATCTGAAAACAAATATATAGAAGTTGCAGGGATAACGGCTCATGCTCGGCCATGTTGCCTTGGGGACGGTAGATTTGTCCGTCGGAAATGGCCGCATCGCTCCCGCGGAGGTTACTAGCTATATAGCGAAGCTCTATTTTCTTCCCTTTTTGGGGACTTCTCTATAGTGATTTTTGGAAACAAACCCATATGCCGACAGAAACCCAAGACGGTATTCCAGCCTACCAACGGATTCAGAATGCCATCCGCCAGCAAATTGAACTGCGGAATCTAAGGCCTGGGGATGCAGTTGATTCTGAACGAGAACTGGCGAAAGTCCATCAGGTCAGCCTGATGACGGCCCGGCATGCTCTGGCCTGCCTGGAGCGAGAAGGGGTAGTACAGCGGCGGAGGGGTGCCGGCACGTTTGTTGCGCCCCCGCGAATTCATTTCAATAAGTTGATGAGTTATACAGAGCAAATGGCGAGCCGGGGTCTGGCTCCGTGCTCGAAGATTATTGTTTCCAGAGTTATCACCAACGAAGATGAGGTCGCGGGAAGGCTGAACCTGCCCGCCGCCAGCCGAATGGTTAAAATCGAAAGAGTCCGGCACACGGCCGATGAACCGTTCGCGTTGGAAACTTGCTATCTACCCGCGGACGAATTTCCGGGAGTGGTGCGGGCGCCCCTCGAAAGAGTGTCGCTATTTTCTACGCTCGAGCTCGAGTATGGGGTTCAACTCACCTATGCCGATGAAGAAGTTGATGCCACCGAGGCCGATGCTCGTATTGCAGAATTGCTCGAGGTATCCCGCGGCGCTCCGGTTCTTCGCATGCGGCAGGTTATCTATTCCTCAAAGGGCAAACCGGTAGTTTATGTAGTCGGATTCTACCGCTCTGAACGCCACTCGCTGTTCATACGCCGCTTTCGCTGATCGCCTCGCATATGGGACGCAGAGAGTTCGGGCAAGCGGAGTACGCCGAAAGGCGCACTCGCCCGCAGCGTTAGCGGCGTTGCGGGGCGATTCTGGCGTCCCGATGGTGGGAGGTGTTTGGAACTCACAGTGGGCGATTTTGCTGGGTTTTCTCGCCCCGGCCGTGCCAAGATAGCGTGGAATTTCAAGCTGCGGGCAGAGTCGCTTCAGGATACAGTTCTTTCAACCGAGACAAGAATCAAGTGGTTCGGACCGAAATTTTCTTGTCAGAGACCGCTTTATTCTGTCGTATCCGTTGAGGTTTGCGAGCCAGTGTTCATGGTCTGCGGGTCGATGGAAAGCCCGCCCGGACTGAGCAAGGTCCATTGCACGAAGTTGGGCGAGGCGAGCGGCAGATTGTCGTTCGGTTTGGAATCGATGAGTGTGCCTACCTGCGCCGTACCCGTCTGCAATACCGGCACCTCATCTGCCCATGACGGTGCCGGGGTCACTAGTCGTCTGCTACTCCTTCATAACTCCGTACTGAAAACGCGGCGACAGTTTTGCGCCAAATTGTTCGGCCATGGCGAGCGTGAGGGCTTGGGGCAAGATAACCGCAGTGATGCCTTCCCAAGGTTCTGGCACAGCGCCGATCTTAATGGAGAGGAGTCTCCCGGAAGCCGGCCGCTCCTCAGTTCCCAGCAGAATCACTTTGCTGCCGCGCGCGTGGCAATCGTGGGCGAGATTGACTGCCAGTTCGGCGCCTCGTCCTAATGCCAGAATAATGGCGACGTGCGTCTCATTGATGTCGAGCAACGGTCCATGGCGGAACCCGCCCCCGGAATGGGGAGCGGCGCGGTTGCCAGTCATCTCGCGAATGCACAATGCGCCCATAATGGCGCCGCCATACGCTGGTCCGCGGCCAACCAGTTCGATGTTCGCCGCCCCGCGACAGAATCTTTCGAGTTCCCTGCGTAGGCTAAATATCTTATCGAGAGCTGCAGAGTAAGCCACAACTGCACGCTCGGCATCTGGTTGCCTTACGCGGTGCTGCCCGCCGCGGTGTATCGCGAAAGCGAAGCACGTCTTATTCCCGAATCGAAGGATTGGACTCCGCTTCGCGCGGCGGACCGTGATGCCTACGTGCAAGAAGTGCGACGTGGAGTTCCGCTGGGCGACGGCAACTATCTGCGCAGATTTCCCGTCTGGTTTGACTTTCGCGGCAACTCTAGCATTTTGCTTTCACAAGCCAAAGCGCTCTCGGCCGCGGGACAACTGCGAGGCGATCTGGAGGCCGAAGACTTGGCTCAGAAACAGGCGCAATGGTTGGTCGGTCGTAGTCCTTTCTCGGCCAGCGTGATGTATGGCGAGGGCTATGACTGGACACCACTCTACAGCGTGCGCTCCGGCCAAATGGTCGGCGCGCTTCCGGTCGGAATTGAGACTAAGGGCTTCGACGACGTTCCCTACTGGCCCACACAGATTTGCTGGACCTACAAAGAAGTGTGGACCCAGCCGGTCGGGCAATGGATATGGCTAATGCAGGATGTCGCCGTGCCCGCCACCGTCCGAGGAACGGCCAACACGGCGAGCCATGAACCCGTGGCGTTCCGCGAACAGAAGAGCGGGCAGGTGATCGCCGCGACTACGACTGCGATTGACGGCGAGTTCAACATTCATCTGCCGGAAGGCCACTACGATGTGCGTCAGGGTCCGGCTCACACCAGCGTCACGGTCCTGCCTGGTGGACTCTACAATCTCGATCTGCGTCGTGAGCACATTCTCGACTTCAAGGTCGCACTTCAGGATCTAGGTCACAATAAAATTGTCTTACGAGTATCCGCTGAGGGCGTTGGCAATCATGCATTCACAATTCGAAGCGACAATCTCATTCTGCACGAATCAGGAACGCAAAGGGTGGATCTGATTTCCGGAAATGCGAGGGAGGCTGTCTGGCACGCTCAGGTACTCTCATCGGAGACGCCATGGGTGGCCCTGGTGATCCCCGATGGCGTCGTAAGTGAACGCCGTGAAGTCACAGGAGTGGAACTGCCTCCCAAATGAAGAGCACGGGGCAGCAGGACAAACATCAGAAACATCATGCGTGCGCTCTATTCCTATGCGATTAGCGTTTCACCTGATTAGCTTTACTTTGCGCGTTTTTTAGCTATATAGCACATTGCGCTTTGTTATGCTTTCTTGAGGACGCAAAATGCCAGACAACGGTCGAAACGGGACTCCTGCCTACCAGCGCATCCAGACCGCAATTCGCGGTCTTATCGAAGCCGGGCAGCTTCAGCCCGGGGATGCGGTCAGTTCGGAACGAGAGCTGGCAAAGGTCCACGCAGTGAGTTTGATGACCGCCCGCCACGCACTGGCCGGACTGGAGCGGCAAGGGATTGTGAGCCGGCGCCGGGGTGCGGGCACGTTTGTCGCGCCTCCACGGATCCACTTCAACAAGCTGATGAGCTATACCGAGCAGATGGCTAGTCGGGGCCTAGCTCCCTCCTCGGCGATCATTTTGGCCAAGATCATTGAAAGTGAGGAGGAGATTGCAGCCCGTTTGGGCCGTCCCGCCGCGACTCAAATGGTGAAGATCGAGCGCGTTCGCCACAGCTCCGACGAACCTTTTGCCTTCGAAACTTGCTACCTGCCCGCTGACGAATTCCCTGGACTCGTCAAAGCACCACTGGGAAAAGTCTCTCTATTTTCGACCCTGGAAAGCAACTATGGGGTAGAACTGGCTTATGCGGACGAGGAAGTCGACGCCACTGCCGCTGACACGCGAGTTGGAGAATTATTGGAGGTCCCTCGCGGAACTCCCTTGCTGCGAATGCGGCAGGTCATCTTCTCTTCCAAGAGCAAACCGATAATTTATGTGATTGGGCTCTATCGATCGGAACAGCATTCTCTATTTATACGCCGCTTCCGATGATTCGAGCATGCAACCACGCGAGACTAACAGGATCGAAAATCACCTTTCCTCATGCCGGATTTTGCAAAGGTTCGACTCGGTATCCGAGGTTTCGGAGTGTACGGATCATTCGGAGTGTGCGTACTCGCTTGGACTTCTCGCATACCGCCGGGCCGCGTTCCTCATAGCGAACGCCTTTATGCAAGAGAATCCAGATCAGCTGGCACAGGCGGTGTGCAATGGCCCCGATGGTTTTGTTGTGCCCTAGGCGCGGCACCAAACGACGATAGATAATCTCGAAGATGCTTCCTTTGCGTTTGACGGCAGCATTGGCAGCTTGATTCAGAATGCGGCGCATCTGGCGGTTGCCTTTGGGCGAGCGTTTGTTGTAGTTCACGCCCGCGCTTTCTTCCTCTCCTGGGCATGCTCCCACCCAGGAGACGAGATTCTTCGCTGCGGGGAAGGTCGCCGCCGTGGCACCTACCTCGGCAATGATTTGTTGCGCCGAGTCCACTCCCAGACCGGGGACCTCGGCCAGCCGCTCGACTGCATCCTGATGCTGGCGAAGCAGGCTGGCGATCTCCTGGTCGAGTTGCCCGATTTGCTGCTCGATCAAGTGCAACTCTTCGAGCGCCATCCTCACCAGTCGACGGTAGACTGGGTTGAGCTCGGTGCAGGCACCCAGCGCGTCTCGCAACTCTGCCGGGGTGGCGTGCAAGCGCTTATCACCCAAGGCGGCTAGAGCCAGGGGATCGGTTTCACCCTCGGCTAGCGCCTTCAGCATACGGCGTGCACTGGCGCCTAATAAATCCGAAACCAAACTGGACAACTTGATATGGGCTTCTTCTAGCAGTGCCTCCAGTTGATTCTGCAGTCGCACTTTGTTACGCCTCAGCTGGTACTTTGTGCGCGTGACACTCCGCCACAGGCGCTGTTCGGTATCGGGCACGAAGCTCAAGATTAGCTCCTGTGAGATCAGCCGCTTTACCAAACGTTCCGCATCGCGAAAGTCCTTCTTCCGCCCGCGCCGCCCACGATTGGACAAGGCTTGCGCCAGATGCAATGTGCCCGACATCTGCCCGGCACCCTCCCGTTTCCGACACCCTGGCCGCCAGTGTCGCTCCAGCGCACCCCAAACCGGTATCCAATAGCGAGCTGTAGATTCCATCACCACTTCCTCGACCTGCTGCTCGATCATCCATTCCGCCAGCCGTTCCAACTGCTCGGGGTTGGCACCGTACCAGCGTCGCTCAAATTGGTATTCGTCGTCGATTTCGACGTCAGCCACAACTATCGCCAACATCTTTTTATGGATGTCAATTCCCGCTATCCTATACGGCATAAGTTTCCTCCTGGCGGGGGCGGAGAGCGTGCCGGGGATTACATTAAGCAGGATCTCGGGCTATCGCCGCTCCCACAGGGGGGAGTGACAACGCACCATTTATTCGCTCTATCACGCACGCTCCGGATCAGACAGGCGTACGGCCTTGGCTTCTCCACTGTTAACTCAACCTCGCCGCCTTCCGCCTTCGTGCATTATGGCTCGGCTCTGACTGATTTTCATGCTGTTTCGCGGGCTACACAGCCCTAAAGGGACAGGCGTGAAACTCAACTGTTCCCGAAATAGCGGCTCCCCATATCTTCCCTTCCGCATGGCAGGAACCGCCCCCTTGCGATCCAGAGCATATAGCAACTCTGGCACCTGCCGTTTTTGTTCTATACCATAGCGAGGCGCAAAATCTTCTGCAGCGCACGACGGGAGATAGAGGAATGACCTGGGCGGCACGCAAAGTGGCTTCTCCGCGAGTAATCAATGTCGAAGACCTTCGGCGTCTTGCGCGGCGGCGTGTGCCGAAGGTGGTCTTCGATTACCTCGACGGTGGCGCCGAGGGTGAGGTCACGCTGCGAGAGAATTGCCGTGCCTTTGAAGCGGTCACATTCCGCCCGCGGCAGGCGGTCGCTGTGGGCCAGACTGACTTGCGCGCAAAGGTGTTGAAAAGTGAAATTTCCTTTCCCGCGATGCTCGCGCCCGTGGGTTACAGCCGCTTGATGCATCCCGGCGGAGAAGTGGCCGCAGCGCGCGCTGCCGGTGAGGCCGGCACGGGATATATTCTGTCGACCATTTCCGGGCACAAATTGGAGGACGTCAAAGCAGGTTCCTCCGGGCCGGTTTGGTATCAGCTCTATCTGGTCGGCGGTCGCGAAGTTGCCGAAGGTGCGATTGAACGAGCCCGCAGAGCCGGGTTCTCGGCGCTGGTGATCACGATTGATACTCCGGTCGCAGGCATGCGTGAGCGCGATCCGCGAAACGGCATGACCGAACTTTTGACGGGAGGCGCTTTTTCGAAGCTTCCTTTTTTGCCACAGTTGTTCGCACACCCGGGATGGCTTGCTTCCTTCCTGCTGGATGGCGGTGTGCCCAGACTGGAAAACGTTGTCATTCCGGGGCAGGGAGGAATGCCGCTCATTGACGTCGGTACTGCTCTGAGGCGTTCGGTGGTGACGTGGGAGGATATCCGTTGGATACGCGAGAGCTGGGCTGGCCCGATCGTCATCAAGGGTGTGCTTTCCGGAGACGACGCGCGGCGCGCAGTGGATGAAGGGGCCGCAGCCATCGTGGTGTCGAACCACGGGGGGCGGCAACTGGATGGCGTTTCGCCCACCATTAAAGCGCTCCCGGAAGTGACTGCAGCAGTGAATGGCCAAGCCGAAGTGCTGCTGGACGGAGGAGTGCGGCGCGGAAGCGACATCGTAAAGGCAATCTGCATGGGTGCGCGCGCAGTGCTGATCGGGCGTGCCTATGCTTATGGACTCGCCGCTGCAGGGCAGGCCGGAGTTGCTCGCGCCCTTGAAATTCTAAGCATTGACGTTGATCGAACGCTCAGATTGCTCGGTTGCAATGCGGTTCGAGAGTTGGACTCATCTTATGTAACGTACCCAGAAGAGTGGAGGTAGTGCGGACAAGTCTAAGATGCTCGAGCCGCCGCGCATTCAGTAACTTCCGTAAGTCCGTCCCCAGCGTGGCTAACTCTCTCGGTTGCGCAACGTCAAAGACCTAGCTGTCGGGTGATGTCCGCCCACACCGTGCGCGTGATGCTTGAGAGGCTCCGTGTTTCGAAGATCGCGTCTTTTCCTGCCGTGTTGCGTTGTGATTCTGCTCGCAGTGGCGGGGTCAAAAGTCTGCGCGGCTGCCCCATCTCTGAGAATTCCGCGGGTCAACCGCGCTCCTAAGATCGAGGATTTCGAGGACATGACGCCGCATGGCGCGGCCTTGGAACTTCAGCGTGTAACCGACTTTCGCCAGAATCAGCCCTCGGATGGCGAGCCTGGCACTGATCGCACCGCAGGCTTCGTCGGCTATGACCAGCTCAACCTTTATGTAGTCCTAGTTTGCTGGGACCAGCAAAACGGCGTACGCGCTGACCTGACCCGGCGTGAGCCTTCGCAGCCGTTTGACTCAGACGACTACGTTGAGGTCAAGCTCGACACTTTTCGCGACCAGCGCCACGCTTTCGTTTTCGACGTCAATCCGCGAGGCGTTCAAGCCGACGCCCTGTTCACTGAAGGCCAGGGCATCGACTATTCATGGGACACGCTCTGGTACTCGAAGGCAAAAATAAACCCCACGGGCTACGTCATCTGGATGGCCATCCCGTTTCGCAGCCTGCGCTTTCACCCCGACACCTCCAACAATTGGGGAGTAACCCTCAGCCGTTACATTGCGAAGAACGACGAGTGGGACGACTGGCCCTGGATTTCGGCCAAGCTCGCCGGCAGGCTTAATCAGGAAGCCAGCGCCACGAGTTTAGAGGGCATCTCGCCCGGCCGCAACATGCAGTTCATTCCTTATCTGGAATCCCGCACCTTTCGCGGGCTTGACACCCGAGATCCCGCACAGCCGCGCTTCGATTCCGCGAGTTTCCAGGGCAAGGCCGGACTCGATGCGAAGTTTGTTTTCCACGACAGCCTGGTGCTCGACGCCACAATCAATCCCGACTTCGCCCAGGTTGAATCCGACGCACCGCAAAACACCGTCAATCAGCGCTTCGAGGTTTTCTTTCCGGAGAAACGCCCTTTCTTCCTGGAAAACTCAAATTTCTTCGAAGCGCCGCTGATCGCCATTGGGCAGTTGCAAACCCGTCTGGTTTTCACGCGGAGAATTGCCGATCCCGATTTTGGCGTTCGCCTAAGTGGGAAGCAGGGGCCTTGGAACTTAGGCTTCCTGGTCGCAGACGATCGCTCGCCGGGGCTCATCGTGCCCGACAACGATCCCGCGCACGGCCAACGCGCCCGCTTCAGCATCGGACGCGTCAGCTACGACATCGGCGAACAGTCCAGTATCGGCGCCATGTACACCGACCGTGAATTTCAGAACACGTTTAACCGTGTCGGTGGCCTCGACGGAACCTTCCGCATAAACAAAAACTGGAATGCGCAATATCGCGGATACATGAGCTCGACGCTCGACACTACGGGCTACGGCTTCGGCCAGCATCACGAAGGCGTGTTGGTCGGTACCGGACGGCGATTTACTTTCGATCTGCAATACCTCGACATTACTCCCAACTTTCGCACCGAGACCGGTTTTCTCCAACGCGTGGACCAGAGATCGCTCAACCAGTATGGACATTTCTACTGGCGTCCCGAAGGCAAACATTTGGTTTTTCACGGCCCGGAAGAATCCGGCACCCAGCTCTGGGACCACCACGGCTCAACCTTGCAGCAAATCATCAACGGGGATTACGTCTTCGGATTCCGACGTAACATTATTTTCGCGCCGGTGGGCTGGTATCAGTCCGATGTCCTACGGCCGGTTGACTTCGCGGGCCTTCCGAGTAATCACCAATACGCGCAGACCGGCGGCGGCATTGTTTTTCGTGGCAGTCCCTGGCGGATGTTCAGCTGGAATACCAGAATTCTTCGCGACGGGGCGGTAGTCGTGGTGCCGGCGGCGGGTCAGCTGCCCTACACAGGAAATGAAACTCAAATTTTTCAGACAGTCGGCATCAAACCCACCACCCGCCTGCAGATTGACAACACCTACATTTTGGAGCGCGTAGTAAACGGACTGGTCCACCACGGCGTAGTCAACAGCGACATTGTCCGGTCGAAGTGGAATTATCAGTTCACGCGCGAGTTTTCTTTGCGTTTCATTGCTCAGTACAACGGTCTGTTGACGAATCCCAATTTCTCTTCCTTGCAAACCACGAAGAACATGAACTTCGATGTTCTGTTCACTTACTTTGCACACCCGGGGACGGCGATTTATGTCGGATACAACTC
>WNGK01005201.1_pt1 | contig 31050 bp, 36 predicted proteins | sample 5400601 | NCBI WGS metagenome assembly WNGK01 (sample SAMN13153376, study PRJNA577476) | soil metagenome | isolation source: 60 cm soil or saprolite under Garry oak tree replicate 1 | place: USA:California | collected 2016-06-15 | reverse complement strand
GAGGGTGCGTTCTTCGTCCAGTGAGCGCGCCCGCTCAGTCGCCACCAGCACCTCATGTGTGGTTTCGAGGCCCCAACCGATCGTGTCTTCTATCTGTTTCGTCGAGTGCGGCTCGGGCAGGCAGTGGCTGAAGAAGTGCTCGAGGAACCCGCGATAGTCCTGAAGCCAGTAGTTGGCGTTGAACTTCTGCCAGCCGTCGTACTCGTCGAACTTCTCCTCGAACAGCTGGTTGATCGCGTCGACGACCTGGCGCCAGGGCGGAAGGTGGACGCCAGGCGCGATGAAGGCGACCGACCTCACCCGTTCCGGATGCTCGGCCGCCAGCATCAATGCCCAGCGACCTCCGGCCGAAAACCCGACCAGGGATGCAGTCGCGGTTGCGGTGTCGTCCATCACCGCGAGGGCGTCGGCGACGAATTCTTCGTCGGCGTATGCGTCGGGACTGTCGGGCCTGTCGGAAAGGCCGTTGCCGCGGCCGTCCATCACCAGGACCCGGCAGTGTCGTGCCAGATAAGGCACCTGGTATTTCCAGTGGCGGGAATGGACGATGGACCAGGTCGGCAGCAGGAAAACGGTTGGCTCGCCCTCGCCGAAAATCTCCCAGTGCAGCCTCACGCCGGAGCGCGTTGTGTAGCCGTGACTGTCAGGCTGCCGGGCTCTCATCGCCGTTTCTCCTCGGGTGCAATTCTCTGCCGATCGGGCTGGAGATGAGGCGAGCGGCGCGGCGCTCGCCTCCAGGGACTACTGACTTACGGACGCGCTTCGTAAACGGCGTTGAACGGGCTCTCGGCAACGCGGCGGAATCGTGTGAATCCTCCGGCCTGGGCGACGTCTCGGATGCGCGCCTCTCCGGCCTGCGCGCCAAGCGCAAGCCCGACGTCCTGGGACAGAGAGCTCGGTGTGCAGAGGAAGTTCGAGAAGGCGTAGTAGGCGCGCCCGACAGGATTCAGGTTCTGCTCCACGCGGTCGCCGGCGATCGGCTCGACGATCATCCACGTTCCATCAGGGGCGAGCGCCTGCCTGACGTGACGGGCCGCACCGACCGGGTCTCCCATGTCGTGCAGGCAGTCGAACATCGCGACCAGGTCGTAGCCGGTTCCCGGGAACGACGATGCCGGGGCGACTTCGAACTTGATCCTGTCCTGGAGCCCGGCTGCGTCTGCCTTCTGGTTGGCGAGGTCGATCGATTCCTTGTGGTAGTCGAAACCGGCGAAGTGCGACCGCGGGTAGGACGCGGCCATCAGTCGCGTCGACGCGCCGAGACCACAGCCGACGTCCGCGACCTGGGCCCCGACGCGCAGCTTGTCCTCGACCCCGTCCAGGGCGGGCAGCCAGCTCGAGACCAGGTTTGCGTTGTAGCCGGGGCGGAAGAAGCGCTCGCATCCGGTGGCAACACCCGCGTCGTGCTCGTGCCAGCCGAATCCGGCGCCCGTCCGAAAGGCCGACTCGATCTGCGGTATCGACCTGAGGCTTGCGGTCGCAAGCTCGAAGGCGCCGCCCACGAACGCCGGGCTGTCTTCGTTGGCAAGCGCCAGCGCCTGCTCCGGCTCCAGTTGGTAGCGCCCCGTGCCGGCGTCATAGGAGACGTACCCGCCGGCCGCCTGCGCGTTGAGCCACTCGCGGACGTACCGCTCGGCGAGGCCTGTCTTCTCGGCGAGATCGACCGATGTCATCGGGCCGGAACCCGCCATCGCCTTGTACAGGCCGAGCTTGTCTCCGATGACGATGAGACCGGCGTTCACTGTCGCTCCGAGCTCGCCTATCACCTGTCCGAGGAACGCATTGAGCTTGCCCTCGTCAATCGCTACTGTCTGAACAGCCATCTGAACAACCTCCGGATTGAGATGGCCTGACCGTAGGAGCGCGACACTGGGCATCGCATCAGGGACCCCACCTAGTTCTTCGAGTGCCACGCCGCGGCGGCTGCTGGTCGGCCGGGATACTGAGCTGGCAGCTCTGCGCGAGGCTCTCGCGGCCGCGCGGCTGGGCAAGACCGCCCGGCTTCTGATCCGGGGCGAGGCCGGCATCGGCAAGAGCGCGATTCTGGAGCAGGCGCTGGCCGACGCGCAATCGATGCGGGTGCTCTCGGCGCGGGGCGTCGAGTTCGAGGCCGATGTCCCCTTTGCCGGATTGCACGAGCTGCTCGCGCCGGCCCTCGGGCTGCTCGATCGGCTTCCACCCGTCCACGCGGGCGCGCTGCGCTCCTCCCTCGGACTTGGCGAACGCAATGAATCCGACCGGCTGATCATCGGCGCCGCAACGCTGGGCCTCATCTCCGCCTACGCCGAAGAGGCTCCGCTTCTGATCACCGTCGATGACGCGCAGTGGATCGACCGAGCTTCGGCGGAGGCGATCGGGTTTGCGCTGCGCAGACTGATCGCGGACCCGATCGCGGTTCTGATCGCCATCCGCGAGGGCGAGGACTCGCCATTGGTTGCGGCTGCTCTTCAGGCGCTCGACCTGGGCGGCCTCGACGACGGCTCGGCGAGGAAGCTGCTCCGCATGGACTCCGACGAGCAGGTCCATCACCTCGTGGCGGCTACGGGCGGAAACCCGCTCGCGCTTCTCGAGCTGAGCCGCGAGACAGCCCGTCTCAGCTGGCCGTCGCACGACAGCATGCCGGTGGCGACGAGCGTCGAGCGGTCGTACCTGCGACGCGCGGAGAACCTTTCTGGCGATGCGCGGCGCGTGCTGCTCCTGATGGCGGCAGCCGGTGGAGTCCAGCTCGGGCTCGTTCATCGCGCCGCAGCCGAGCTCGGCCTTCAGCCGGCCGCAGTCGACGAGGCCGAGGCCACGCAAGGGCTCGTGACGTTGCGAGCTGACACCTTCGAGTTCGTCCATCCGCTGGCGCGGGCGGCGACCTATCACGCGGCCTCTGCCGCGGACCGGCGTGCGGCGCACAGAGCTCTCGCGGTCGTGATGGCCGAGCCAGGTCAAGCCGACCGCCGAGCGTGGCATCTCGCGGCCGCCGCGAGTGGCTGGGATCCCGGGGCGGCCTCGGCCCTCGAGGAAGCCGCTCAGCGCGCCCGGGAAAGCTCGGGCTACGCAGCCGCGGCGAGCGCGTGGTCGGAGTCGGCGCGTCTCACAGAGCAAACCGACCTACGCGCGGCCAGGCTCTTCAGCGCGGCCGAGAATGCGTGGCTCGGCGGACTCGCGCAGCTCGCTGCGGAATTGCTCGAGTCAGCCCGACCCCTCGCGGAAACGGTAGAGCTCCGAGCCGAGATCGAAAACCTGCGCGGACACATGGCGTTGCGGCGAGGCTCGGTGGTCGAGGGCTGCCGCATGATGGTCGAGGCGGCCGAGGCGATCCAGCCGATTGATCGGCTCAAGGCGATCCGGATCCTGGCTGACGCCGCGATAGCAACGTTCGGCGCCGGGATTGCCGTCGAGATGCTTGTGGTCGCGCGTATGGGGCTCGACCTGCTCAGATCCGGCGACCCGCCTGAGACCGCGGTTTTCGCCAAGGTCGCGTACGGAGCGATCGCCATTGTCGCGGGACAGGGCTCTGACGGACCACGGCACCTTCACGAATGCGTTCCGCTCTTTGATGCCATTCCGCGCGAGAGCGCAGATCCCCTTGTCGCGTCCTGCGCAGGCATCGTGGGGCTGTTTCTTCGGGAGGCTGGGGCGGGCCGTGACCTCTTCGCCAGGGCGCTCGAGCAGGCACGCACCCACGCGCCGACCGCGGCGCTCCCGACCGTCCTGTTCATGCTGGGCCGCGACGCGGCGGCTACCGACCAGTGGCAGGTCGCCCGGGCGCATTACGAAGAGAGCGCCCGGGTCGCGCGCGAGACTACGCAGCTCGTGATGGTGCCCGGACCGCTTGCAGGCCTTGCGTGGCTGGACGCGCTGGAAGGCCGGGAGCAAGAGTGTCAGGCGCGGGCGGCCGAGGCGCTCGCGCTCTCGGAGCAGTACCAGATGGGGCTCTTCAAAGCCTGGTCGATCATCGCGCTGGGACAGCTGGAGCTGGGTCTCGGCCGCCCCGGAACAGCCTTGAAGCACCTCGAGGAGTGCCAGGAATTCCTCGCGTCCATCTCGTTCATGGACCCGGACATCTCTCCCGCTCCGGACATCGTGGACTCGTTGGTCCGGCTTGGCCGTCATGAAGATGCGCGACGCATCGCCGTCCATTACGAAGCAGCAGCACATGCAAAGCAGCAACCCTTTGCGATGGCTCGCGCGGCCAGGGCGCGCGCGCTGCTGGCGGACGACGCCACGTTTGGCGCCGAATACGAGAGCGCGCTCCGCCATCACCAGGACACACCCGACCTGTTCGAGCGGGCGCGGACACATCTCTACTACGGCGAGCGACTCCGCCGCACCCGAAAACGAGTTGAAGCACGCCGGCACCTGCGCGAGGCCTTGAAAGCATTCGATCGCTTGGGCGCTGCTCCGTGGAGCGAGCGTGCGTTGAGCGAGCTGCAGGCCAGCGGAGAAACCGCGCGCGTACGCGACGACCGGTACCGGCAGCAGCTGACCCCGCAAGAGCTGCAGGTCGGTCTGCTGCTGGCAGAAGGCCAGACGACCCGCGAGGTCGCCGCGAGATTGTTCTTGAGTCCAAAGACGGTCGAGTACCACCTGCGGCACGTCTACGACAAGCTGGAGATTCGCTCCCGCGACGAACTGCGCAAGAAGCTGCTTGCGCAGCCTGCCTCGAGCGCCGTGCAGCTCGCGTTGATGTTCACGGACCTGGCGCGGTCGACCAGCCTGGTCGAGGCGATTGGGGACGAGGCGTGGCGTGACCTGAGCGCGTGGGTGGATGGGGAGCTGAGGCGAAGCTTCAAAGAGCATCGCGGCCGCGAGGTGGATCACGCGGGTGACGGTTTCTTCGTCGTCTTCGATTCCGCATCTGGATCGGTCGCATGCGCGATCAGCATTCAGCGCAGGCTCGCCTCGCATCGGCGCGCGCACGGATTCGCGCCCGCGATCCGGATCGGGATCCATTTCGGTGAGGTTCAGGACGCCGGCGACTCGATACGGGGCGCCGCGGTGCACATCGCGGCGCGGTTGTGCGCGGCAGCCGATGAAGATCACATCCTGGTCTCGCGCCAGGCGCTAGAAGCCGGCAACCTCAGGTCGTCAGGCCTCAGGCAGCTGAATCTAAAGGGAATCAAAGAGCCGATTGAGGCCGGGGAAGTCAGCTCGACTGACTAGCGGCTTCTCCGCGCATCCGCTCGAGCCCATCGAGGATCAAATCGAGCCCGACCTCAAACTCCGCGGCATAGCTGTAGCCGGGCTTCATGACGCGCTCGTAGGCGATCTCGGCCAGGTAGGGATATTCGTTGGCGGGATTCTGGCCGAGTATGGTCTCGGCCACTTCCGCAGCCTGTTCACCGGTGTCGAACGGGAGGCTTGCCTGCTCGAGCGCAAAGCCGTAGATGTAGCTGTCCAGGATCGAGTAAGCGTGGCCCGCCACCTCGAGCGAGAAGCCGGACTCTCGCAGGCATCGAAGCACCGATTCGTGATGGCTGAGGTTCGCCGGTCCGGGGTGCGTCCGCGACTCCATCAGCCCGATGGCCCAGGGATGCTTACCGAGCACCTCGCGCGCTGAGATGGCGCGCCGCCGCATCGCCGCCTTCCAGTCACCTCCGTCACATGGCAGCTCGATCTCGCCGAACACGATGTCCACCAGCCCGTCAAGGACCTCCTCCTTGTTGGCCACGTGGTTGTACAGCGACATCGCCTCCACGCCGAGTGCCTCCCCCAGCTTTCGCATCGTGAGCGCTTCAAGCCCACCCTGATCGGCAAGGCCGAGCGCGGCTCGCAGGACGCGATCCCTGTTGAGGGGGGCCCGCCTGCCGGCTGACATTGGCTCGTTCACCACTTGACAAACTTACATCGTATGCCTTAGCTTACGCAGTAAGCTTACAGTGTAAGCAATTCACATGAGGTGAGGGCCATGAGCTCGTCGAAGACGCTCGCCAGGTTGGCGGGCATCCTTTATCTGATCGTCGCGGTGGGGGGCGGTTTCAGCGAATACGTCCGACTCAGCGTCCGGGTGCGCGGTGACGCTGCGGCGACAGCCGCCAACGTCGCCGAGCACGCATCGCTGTTTCGACTTGGCTTCGTCGCCGACCTGGTCGATTTCGCCTGCTTCCTGGCGGTGGGCCTTCTGCTGTACGCGATCCTCAAGCCGGCCGGCCCGAGAATCGCGGTCTCGATGCTGGCCCTCAACGCGGTCAGCGTCGCCATCCAGGCGCTCAACATGCTGAACCACCTCGGCGCGCTGCTGGTCGCGACCGATCGCACCTACACAACGGGCTTGAGCTCGGACACCGTCGCCGGACTGGTCGCGCTGCTGCTCGACATGCACGCCCAGGGCTACCTGATCGCGCAGATCTTCTTCGGCCTCTTCCTGCTGCCGCTGGGTTACCTCGTCTACCGATCCGGCCTCTTCCCGAGGGTTCTTGGGCGGATCCTCATGATCGGCTCAGGTGGGTACGTGGCAGGTGTGGTCGCCACCTATCTGTCGCCCGGCTTCGAATCCAGCCTGGCGGTCTACTTCGGGATTGCCGGCGGACTCGCCGAGCTGACATTCCTGGTGTGGCTGCTGATCGCGGGAGTCAATGACTCGCCCACCCGGCAAGCAATTTCAGTCGAAGGAGCACTGGCATGAGTGACATGAGATCCAAACTTTCAACCCTCTGGATCTTCGCGACGCTCAACTACCTCTACTGCGACGTTGTGACCCTCATGGACGCGAACCTGCTGAAGGGGTTTATGAACGGACATGTCGGCGGCATCGAGGTGACGCAGGGCTTCTTGCTGGCGGCCGCGGCGCTGGTGGAAATTCCGATCTCGATGGTCCTGCTGTCCCGCGTCCTCGGACACCCGGCGAACCGCTGGGCGAACATCGGCGCCGGCGTCACCATGACCGGCGTTCAGCTGCTTTCTGTGTTTGCCGCCAAGCCCGCACCCTACTACCTGTTCTTCAGCTTGATCGAGGTCGGGGCGACCGCAGCGATCGTCTGGCTGGCATGGAGGTGGTCCGGCGAGCGGGCACGCGACGTTCAGGCCAGGGCTGGTGCGACCGCCGACGCGGCTGTCCACTCCTCGTAGCCCACCACCGCGTCACTCGCTAGGGGTGCGGGATTGCCGTCCGTGCTTCAAGTTCGGCTACCAGCCGGCTGGTCAAGGGTGTGGCGATGCCCGCCCTGGCCGCGCGCCTGAGCAACCCGCCACCAAGGGCGTCGAGCTCGAGCGGCCGGCCGGCGGCCTGGTCGCGCTGCATCGAGGTCTCCATCGATTCCGGCATCGAGTCGAGAAGCCGCACCATGATCTCGGGGTCGACCGGCACACCCTCCGCGCGGGCGACCTCGGCGTACTCGCCGTACAACGCCGTGGCGTCAGCGCGCCGCCTGGTCCGCACCGCTCCGACGTTCCCGCGCTCGTGGGTCGTCAGCAGGGCGAGCGGCGCCAGCATGGCGAACTTGTCCCAGAGCATGGCCGGCTCGTCGTCCCGGATTCGCACGTCAAGACCGGTGGCCGACATGTGCGCCGCGATCAGCTCGACCTCCTCCCGGTTTTCCGGCCGATGTGCGATCTCGACCAGCGCGAATGGGCTGGTGTGACGGATCGACCCCGGCCCCAGCTTGGTGGTCTCGATCCGGATCGTGGCGGCCACCACGCTGTCGGGTGGGTAGACCTCGCGCAAGAGCTCGACATGGTCGATGCCGTTGAGAAACGGGATCACCAGTCCGCGTCCGAGCGCCTCCGCGGGCAATCGCCGCAGCGACTCGCGCAGCTGGGTCGCCTTCACTGTGACAAGGCACGCGTCGACGAGATGACCCAGCTCGGTTGCGGCTTGCACGGCAGTGGTGAAGTTGCCGAACCTCTCACTCTCGATGTGCAGGCCGTGATCGGCTACCGCCTCCGACGTTGCCTCGCTCGCCAGTACCGTGACCGAATCGCCGCCTCGCGCCAGCAGTCCGGCCAGCAGGCCACCAACACCGCCGGGCCCAAGCACGGCGAGCTCGAGCGATCGCGTGGCGGCGTTCACAGCCACGACTCGCTCGCGATGCCTCGGACATCGACCTCCAGGTTCAGGTCATCGATCGGCGGGAGCGAGAAGACCCATCGGAGGCCGGGCCGGGTCATGTCCTCAAACCGCGCGAGCTCCTGCTTGCCGAAGAGCTCGAATGCGGCGCGAGGACCATAGAACTGCGTCTCTGTCGCGTCCGCCCACGTCAGCCCGAGCGCGGCGATCCGCTCGTCCATCGTCTTCAACATGTCCGCCCAGAAGCCGGCCAGGCCGCCCTCAGTTCCAGGCGCCTCGGGTGAGCCCGAGATCACAAAGGTAGGTCGGTGGTGGTCGCCCTGCACCGTGTAGCAGAAGGCGTGCATGCATGCCTGCGACGGCGGGTCGAGCTCAGGCGCGACGTTGGTGCGGGCGACCGGCGAGTGCCCGTCGAGCGGCAAGCCCCAGCGCTCGAGCTGGTCGATGTAACCGCGATTGAAATCGGTGAAACCCTGGCGGGTCATAGGCGCAGGGACCCGCAGCTCCGTCGCGCAGAGCGCAGCCAGCGGACGGCCGGCAGCGTCGAGGGTCTGCTCGACGAGGCGAAACCCGTCGGCCAGCGGAGTCTCGCGCGGGGCGAGCACCCGCACGATCTTGTGGCCCGGCTCGGCCGCGACCCCGGCGGAGAAAGGCGCGCCCGAGAAAGGTCCCTCGATCGGAAGAAAGCGATACCCGCCCGGCGATTTCATCACTTGCATGGCACAACCGTATCGACGTGCGGCTAAATTGCGTCAGACACATGGGCCGACTCGAAGAGCGTGACCTGCGCAGCCTGGAACGCCGCAGCATGTATTCGATCTTCGCGCCGATCGACGGAAGCGAAGGACTCTCACGTGAGCTTCGCATGGAGGACAGCTCAAACCCGACCCGCGCAGGAGAGCTGGCGGTGTGGGGCTTCATCCGCCGCCGCGTGAGGCGCCGGCGGGAGCCCTGCGAGCCATGGGTCCCGGCGATGTTCATGTTCGTCAGGAGGTTCGGCTAGCCGGGCTTGACCGGACCCATTTCTCTGACTAAAGTCAGAGAATGGACCTGGCGGGGATCGAGCAGGTCCGGGGATTCAACCGGACGGTTGCCGAGCGCATTGGAGCCCTGACCGACGGCTTCCTCGGACGAGAACGCCCCATGGGCGAGTCGCGGGTCCTCTGGGAGATCGGCTCGCGTGGCGCCGAGGTCCGTGAGCTTCGGAGCCGGCTCGGCCTTGACTCCGGCTACCTGAGCCGCGTCCTCCGCTCCCTGGAGCGCGCTCGGTTGATCAGAGTGAAGTCGAGCGCCGGCGATGGTCGGGTTCGATACGCACAGCTGACAAGAGACGGGCGCGCCGAGCGGGCCGAGCTCGACCGGCGCGCGGATGCGGTCGCGTGGACCTTCCTTGACCCATTGAGCGATAAGCAGCGCGAGCAGCTGATTGCCGCGATGACGGAGGTGGAGCGACTGCTTCGCGCATCGATGATCGAAATTGCCCTCGAAGACCCTGCCACGGCCGATGCTCGCTGGTGCATCGACCAGTACATCGCCGAGCTCAACACCCGCTTCGAGAGCGGATTCGATCCTTCGCGGAGCATCTCCGCGTATGTGGATGAGCTGACGCCTCCCGTGGGGGCCCTGTTCATCGCGCGCCTGCGAGGAAGTCCCGTCGGCTGCGGCGCCCTGAAGTTTCACGACGGCGCCCCCGCCGAGCTGAAGCGGATGTGGGTGGCGCGGGAGGTGCGCGGCCTTGGGCTCGGGCGTCGGATTCTGGTGGAGCTGGAGAGGTATGCGCGAGAGAGGGGTGTGGGGGTTGTTCATCTCGAGACCAACGGAACGCTGAACGAAGCGATCGCGCTCTACCGCGCGAGCGGCTATCGCGAGGTTCCAGCTTTCAACGACGAGCCGTACGCGCACCACTGGTTCGAGAAGGCGTTGACCTAGCCATTGTCGAGACGGTCCTGTCACACCAGGCTCGGCGCGGCATGATTGGAGTGGTGACCGATGCGACGCGGCCCGTCACATCAGGCCGGCCTGGTTCGTCACCCTCAATAGACAGGTGACAGACCACGAGTGGCTGGCCGAGCGGTTTGAGGGGCAGCGCGCGCGGCTGCGCGCGGTGGCGTACCGGATGCTCGGCTCGGTGAGCGAGGCCGACGACGCGGTGCAGGAGGCGTGGCTTCGGCTCAGCCGCACCGACGCCTCGAGCGTGGACAACATCGCCGGGTGGCTGACCACCGTCGTGGCGCGGATCTGCCTCGACATGCTGCGGTCGCGCAAGACCCGCGGCGAGGAGCCTCTCGGCGCCCACCTGACCGAGCCCGCGATGAACCCCGAGCAGGAAGCGCTGCTCGCCGACTCGGTCGGCCTTGCCCTCCTGGTCGTGCTCGAAACTCTCGAGCCCGCCGAGCGCGTTGCGTTCGTGCTGCACGACATGTTCGCCATCCCGTTCGATGACATCGCACCCATAGTGGGTCGGACGCCGGGCGCCGCCAGGCAGCTGGCGAGCCGCGGGCGCCGCCGAGTACGCGGCGCCAGCACCATTCGTGACACCGACCTCGCTCAACGTCAAGAAGTGGTTGCCGCGTTCCTCGCCGCTTCGCGTGGCGGCAACTTCGATGCGCTTTTGGCGGTGCTCGATCCCGATGTCGTTCTGCGCGCAGACGCGGAGGCGGTGACGATCGGAGCTGAAGACGAGATTCGGGGCGCATCGGCCGTGGCGGCAACGTTTGCCGGCCGGGCCAGGGTCGCGAGGCCGGCGCTGGTCGACGGGGCGCCAGGGCTCGTGTGGTCGCAGAGCGGCCGCCCGCGAATCGTGTTCGACTTCATCCTCCAGAACGGCAAGATCGTGGCCATCGACCTCATCGCCGACCCGGAGCGACTCCAGGAGATCGACCTGGTCTTCAGCTCCCCGGAGTGATGCGAAGCACCGGGATCTCGCGGTCCGTCTTCTTCAGGTAGCCGCCGTAGTTCGGCGCCACCTTAACGACTCGCGCGTACGCCGCTTCACGATCGGCACCCTGCAACGACTCCACATGTGCCTTGAACTTTCGGTTGCCGACCTGGGCCCAGACCCGGTCCGGGTGCTTGGCCAGGTTGTGAAACCAGCCCGGATGAGTCGCGGCACCGCCTTTCGAGGCGATGACGAGCCAGGCGTTGTGGCCGTCGGGAAAGCCGCCGAGAACGTGGGTGTGCTCCTTGCCCGAACGCGCTCCGACCGTGGTCAGCAGCAGGACCGGGAAACCCATGAACCTCCCCGGCTCCTCGGTGGTCAGTTTGCTGTAACGGTTTATCTGGCGTCGAAAGAATGGCTGCGCCAGCTTCAACATCAGGCCGCTCTGCCCTCGCCCTCCCCGTGTCCCCCTCGGGGGGATGCGGATCGGCCTGGATGGTTCGCTCATTGGAAGCGATAACCGCACACATCGACGCCTGATTCCGGATTGACAGCGGAATTCATCAGTCGTAGAATTCAACGCGCGGTGAATTTCTGGACTGGATCGGGGAGGTAGCTGGATGGAGACCGGAAGCAACACATTCGAATCGGTCCTGGCGCCGATTGCCGGCGGCCTGGTGGTCCTCGTCACCTTGCTCGGGCTGATCGGGACCGCGATTCGCGATCCGCGCCCGCATGAGATCCCGGTCGGGGTGACCGGGCCCGCCGCGCTGCAGATCACCGACACGTTCAACACCAAGGCGCCAGGCACCTTCGCCTTCACGATCTACGACTCGGAAGACCAGGCGAGACGTGGGCTCGATTCGCGTGACGTGGACGCCGCACTCGTCGTGGGCGCAGGGGCGCCTCGATTGATCGTCGCCGGGGCCGCCGGCGACGCGATCAGCGGATTGACCACCGCGATCTTCACGGCCGGCTTCGCCGCCCAGGGCGGGCAGCTGACGGTTGAGGTCACGCATCGATTCGCGGGCGGCGACCCGCACGGCCTGGTCCTCTTCTTCCTGGTCCTCGCGACGATCATCTCGACCTTCGTCAGCCAGGTGCTGCTTTTCGTCCGAGCGCGCGCTGCACGACTTTGGTCGTGGATTGGTGTCGCTTCGGGTTGGGCGATCGTGGCCGGGCTCGCCGGTGTCGGCTCCGCGGCCTGGATAGTCGGGGGTTACGACACCACCTCCGCAGCCGCCATGGCCGGGCTCATCGCGCTCACCGCGCTGGCCACCGGCGCCGTCACTGGCGGCCTCTCCCGCCTGCTCGGAGCGCCGGGGCTTGGCCTCGCCGGCCTGGTCGTGGTTCTGCTCGACCTCATCTCTTCCGGCGGCCCGGCGGGCCCGCAGTTCCTGCCCGACGCTTACCGGTGGCTGTCACCGTGGATGCCGGCAGGTGACCTGTTCAGGTCGATGAGCGGTGTGCTCTATTTCGACGGCAACGGGGTGGCGACGCCGGTGCTGGCGTTGGTTGCGTGGCTGGTGACAGGGCTGGTCCTGATGCTGCTCGGCGGGTTGGCGCACCGGGCGCGCTCCGCCGCGACCGCGCCCGCAGGGTAGCGCCCAGGACGTGCCGAGGACCGGCCGGCGTCCTGGAAGGGCAGGCACCCGAGCCCGCATCCTGGCCGCCGCGCGCGAGCACTTCGGTGAGGAGGGATATGAAGGGGCGACGCTGCGCGGAATCGCAGCGGTGGCCGGCGTCGACCCTGCGCTCATTCCGCATTACTTCGGCTCGAAGGAAGGCGTCTTTCTAGCGGCGGTCGAGTTTCCAGTCGACCCGGCGGTGTTCATCCCGCGCCTTCTCCAACCTGGCCTTGACGGGCTGGGTGAGCGGCTCACCCTGTTCTTTCTCGAAACGTGGGATTCGCCCGCCGGCGCCTCGTTGATCGGGCTCATCCGCTCAGTCGTCAGCAACGAGCTCGCGGCAGACCTGATGCGGCGGTTCGTGACCCGAGAGGTGCTCGGCCGGCTCGCTGAAGCGATCAAGCTCGACGAACCGCAGCTGCGTGCCAGCCTGGTGGGCACGCAGCTGGTCGGACTCGCGATGCTGCGCTACGTGATCAAGGTCGAGTCGCTGGCTTCCGCCTCACGCGAGGAGCTCGCGCGCTGGATAGGTCCCAACGTCCAGCGATATCTCACCGGACCGGTCATCGCCTAGAGCGATGTGACCGGGATGCAGATCTCGCACTCGAACTCGCCCGTCTTTGCGTCGTAGCTCGCGTCGGCCGCGTAGTGCTCGAAGTAAGGGCGCGCGTCGAGCTGCATGCCGCTGCCGGGGAGCCAGTCACGAAGGAGCCAGTTCCAGGCTTCACCCACCTCTTTATCGGTGCCCTTGAAGCGTCCGGCCGCGTACTTCCCGCCGGGGATGACCGTCATGTGGTGGTCGCCCGCGCCCTTGAAGTCCTTCGGCACCTCGACCGCGGCGTCGTAACGAAGCTTTCGTGCCTCAGTGATCCCAGGGTCGTCGTAACTGATGCCGTAACGCGGCTTCCCGAACAGGCCATTTGTCTCCATCCATGGAGCGACCTTGTCCATCCAGAAATCCGAGACGGGTTTGCCGTACGGGCCTACGTGGCGGAGGTACGCGACTGTGGTCGGTTGTCGGTCGACGATCTTTACCTTCATGCCTCCATCCTTCGCGGCTGAAAGTGACACCGCCTGATCGAGGTTGCTTTGGACCTGATCGCGCTTGCTGACTTCCGTATCGCGCCACCTGGTGGGTGTGGCATCGAACCGGCCTTTGAAGGCACGTGCGAATGCCTCGGTCGATCCGAATCCGACCGAAAGGGCGACCTCGAGCACCGGCAATCTGGGCTGAGCGACCAACCGCTGCGCTGCCACCTCGAGCCTTCGGAAAATGGAACGCGGAGAAGTTGGCGACCCGCGCCAGCGCGTCCAGCTCGAGCTGCTCGTCCAGGCGCCGCTCGATGTGCTCGAGGACGCGGTGCATCCGCGCCTCATACTCGGATCGGCTGTCCAACAGTCCGATGCTACGTTCTGCTCGCGATCCTCCTGCCGCCGGCGTCGCGGCAACACCAATCGGTCCTCAGCTCCAACTCGGGTTGGTCATGCTCTTGACATGCCAGCTATATCGCGTCACGATATAGCGAGAGGCGATATATGGCGCTCCGTGACGATGCCAACCTCCTGATCCTCACCAGCCTCGCCGGGGGGCCGAAGCACGGCTACGCCATGATCGAAGACATCTGGTCGATCACGGGCGTGCGGCTCGGCCCGGGCACGCTCTACGGCGCGATCGGCCGGCTCGAGGCGGAAGGCATGATCGAGGCGCTGCAGAGCGACGACCGGCGGCGGCCGTACCAGATCACCGCCAGCGGCCGGCGCCACCTCGAGGCCGAGATCGGTGGCATGAAAGGCCTGATCGCGACCGGCCTTCGCCGCCTCAAGCGAGCATAGTCATGCGCCGGCAGTCGGCGGCGGTCTCGCTCGTGCTCCTCGCGCTGCTCGCGATCGTCATCGCCCAGGCGAGCCTTGTTGCGCTCCTCTTCGTGTTCAGCCTGGTGCTCAAGCTCAGGCTTGGGATCGAGATCGGCGGCGGCGCCATGCTGATGGGCAGCCAGCTCGGGTACGGCCAGCCGCAGGTCACCCTTTTCAACGCGGCCACCGTGGCCTCGGCCGTGTTCACCGGCGGGTGCGGCGCCGTTGCGGCAGCACGGCGATTCCACCGGTGGCGGCCCGATCGATGAAGGGCCTGCTCCGCCTGTATCCGCGTTCGTGGCGTGAGCGCTACGGCCGCGAGATGGAAGTCCTGCTCGAGCAGATGCCGGGCGAGCTGGGCGTCGGCCTCGACCTGGTGGTCGGCGCCGCGGCGGCCTACGCGGTGGTGATTCGAGGCAATCGAATCCTCAGCGCCGCGGGTGCCTACCTGCATGGCGTTTGCGTCGCGGTCCTTCTGCAGGCGATTGCCTTCGTGACCTTCATCCTGTCCGCGCAGGGTTCGGCGGCGAGCCCTGCCGTTGCCGAGCTGGGGCCGATCCGACTCGCGGTCTTCACACGTCCGCACCTGTTCGGCGGCCTCGGAGCGCTGGGCTCGGCAGTCTGGACCAGAACCGCAGCCATCGAGTGGCTGCTCGGCGCTGCCGTGCTGGCGACGCTGATCGCGGCGCTGGCCTTGGTCCTGGCGTCCCCGCGGCTGCTGAAGTCACTGCGATGAAGCTCCTCGTGATCGCGGGGCTGGCGGTTGTGGTGTCTGGCCTGCTGATGGTCGCCGTCCTGCTCGGCTACCGCACCGACCAGGGGCACGTGTATCAGTTCATGGGTACGGGCATCGCGGCGAAGCTGGATGTGCTCGGGGCGCCGCCCTCGTATGTCGTGATCGAGGACGGCGCTGCTCATGCCGTCGGTCGCGCGGCCGTCGGGCGGGACGGCGCCTTCGTCGCCCGCCTGGCGCCCGGCACCTACCGTCTTCGGCTGCCGGGCGACTCGCGGACGATCATGGTTGAGGTGCCGAACGGCGAATGCATCGACATGGTGCTGGACTTCCGGCTTCCGATGATCGTGCTCAAGGTTCCGGCAGAGGGCTGGCCGATGCCAGGCCTGGCCTAGGCGGCCTTCAGCTCGAAAACGGGCCTGCGCTCTGCGGCGGCCGCGGGATCCGAAAGGATGTCTCCGGCGTCGAGCACCGACAGCAGCAACGGACCGATCCGCAGCCCGCGCACGTAGGGGCCCACGACATCTCGGAAGAAAGCCGTCCGAGCCTCGACCGAGAGCTCGGCCGCGGTCACTTCTTCCCGCTTCCGGCCCACTGACAGCGTTGCTTCACCGGCCGCACGAAGGTTGCGGACCCAGTTCGTCTCACCAAACGTCCCGATCACCCACCGCTTGCCGCCCACCTCCACAAGCGCAACCGGCGTCGTTCGAGGGACGCCGCTCTTGCGGCCGCGGACGGTGATGAGGGCGTTGGGGCCCATCAGCGCCCCAACCTTCAGCACCCGGCGCGCGATGGGATTGAAAAGCCCGACATACGAAGGAACACGGACGCCCACAGTCACCAACCTCCATGGCCAATCAGATGATTGAGATCTAGCGTACCACGTTAATCAATCAGTTGCTTGGCTGATCTATTCCGAGGCCTCGAGACCGGCGGCGGGTCAGGCCTTCGAGCTGCCGATACCGAGCCAGCGTTCGAGCTGGCGCAGCGCCAGGTCACCCCGCTTTCCATCGTTCATGACCGGAAGGGTCATGGCGGTGAGCGTCGACACGATCAGCGCTGCCACCGCGTCGCTGTCGAGCTCCGGGCGCAGGGCGCCGGCCTTCACCGCGCGGCGGAGGAGTCCACGCATGGTGGTGAGCCACACGTCGTACATCTGGTTCATGATCGAGCCGATCGAGTCGTCTCGGACCGAACGCAGCGCCAGCTCGGCCATCACCGCGCCGAGCTCGGGCTCGTCGGCGAGGAGCTTTCGCACCGAACGGAGATAGTTGCGCAGCTGCTCGGACGGCGATCCATGCGGCGAGAGCGTGGTGCGGAAGCGGCCCATCGCGTGCGCCAGCACGGCGCCGATGAGCGCCTCCTTGTCGGAAAGTAGTAGTGGAGCGTGGCGATGTTCACGCCTACCTCCGCCGCCACCTCTCGCGTCCTGAGCCCCTCGAAGCCGTGCTCGGCGATCTGTCGATAGGCGGCGAGGACCAGCTCCTCCCGCCTTCTCTCGCTGATAGTCCGCGTCGCCACGGACTAATTAAACACTTGATTGAGAACCTTTCTTCGCGTACCGCTCGTACTGCAGCCTGAAGATCTCGATCACGCCGGCGGCATCGTCCGGTCCGCTGATCCACACGCTGATCCATCCTGTCTCGGGCAACACGTGATGTGGTTGGGCACGACCTGCCGCAATCAGGTCGTCATGCAGGCGCCGAGGCACGGGCAGGTCGGCCAGGCGGTCGCCATGCACGTGGCCCATCTCCTTCCTTCCGTAGCGGTACTCGACTCCGCCGAAGCGGTGGGGCGCAGCCGTCACGCCCGGCCAGGACGTGACCGCCTCTCGGATCAGCTCACCCGGTCTTTTCACGAACGGCCACGCGCTCTCCGACGGTCTCGCCGGCCAGCATCTCGACGACTGCCCGGGTGTCACCGCCGTTCTTCAGCACGCGAAGCTGGCGGTCCGCGCTCGTCCCCTCGGCCAGGATCGTGTGCACGTACTCGACGGCCTGGCGCGATCCCAGGTCGTCGACCACGTCATCGACGAAATCCAGCAGCTCGATCGCGAGGTCGCGCATCGGAACTTCCTTCTGCTTGCCGAAATCGATGAGACGACCGTCGATCCCGTAGCGAATCGCCCGCCACTTGTTCTCGGCGATGAGGGCAGGCATGTACTTGCGGAAACCGAGGTTGCCGGAGCGAAGCTTCAGGAGCTTGGCGCAGATCGCCTGCATAAGGCCCGCGAGGCAGATGGTCTCCTCGAGGCGCGTCGGCATGTCGCAGACGCGAAACTCGATCGTCGGGAAGTTCGGATGGGCGCGAAGATCCCACCAGATCTTCTTGCCGTTGTCGATCGAGCCTGTCTTGACCAGGAGCTCGACGTAGTTCTGGTACTCGTCGAAGGACGAAAGCTCGGGCGGGATGCCGGTCCGCGGAAAGTTCGACCAGATCACGCTCCGGTATGACTTCAACCCTGTGTTTCTGCCCATCCAGAACGGGCTGGACGTGCTGAGCGCAAGGAGGTGCGGCAGGAAGTAACGGGCTTCGTTGAGGACCTCGATTCGCTGCTCCTGGTCCGGGATCGCGACATGCACATGGAGCCCGAAGATGACGAGCGAGCGGACGACGTCCTGCAGCTCCTCCTCGAGCATCTTGTAGCGGTCGTACTCGGTGATCTTCTGCTCCTGCCAGCGCGAGAACGGGTGGGTGCCCGCGCAGGCGATTCGCAGCCCGTCGCCCTTGAGCAGCTCGGACAGCGTTCCCCTCATGTCGGCCAGCTGCTGGCGGGCCTCGTCGACGTTCTCGCAGATGGTGGTCCCGACCTCGACCACCGACTGCATCATCTCCCGCTTGACCTTGTCGCCCAGCTTCGGCGACGCCTCGGCCAGCAGGGTGTCGATGTGCGCGTGGAGCTCGCCAGACCCGTCGATGATCTGGTACTCCTCCTCGACCCCGATCGTCAGAAAGCCGTCTCGACTCATGCCCGCCCCTCGACCACGAATGTTGGCACCACACTACCCGCTCCGGCCGTCACATTCAGCAGCGCAGCCGCCGAGACCCGCGTCATGAAGCCGCCGGCCCTGCCGTTGAAGAGGTACGGGTCGAGGTCGACAGCAAGGTCGATGTAGCGCAGGCCGTCGAGGGATACCGGGAAGGGAACTCGAGGAATCTCGACCGCCTCCTGCACGACGTAGCTCTGGCGTGTCGCGGTTTCGATCGCGTCCTCCCACTCGGCCTGGCCGACGGTCCATCCCAGCACGACTCCCTTGCCGCCATATTCGTCGTTCGGCTTCAGCACGAGCGTCTCCCGGCGCCGCGCGATCTGCTCGGCGAGCTGGGGCCGGACCCGCCGGGTCCATGGGATGTGGCGGCGGATCGCCGCCCGCTCCGACGGGGTGTAGAGACGCTGATACCGTTCATCCGAGAGTAGCGCCAGGCTCATCTTCTTGTGCAGGAGCTTGGCCCGAAAGCTGTTCACCACGCACACCGCGCCGGCCATATAGGCGTCACGCAGCGCCCGCGTGTCGCTTCCGCTCGCCAGCAGCTCGCTCGTGAGAACTCGCCGGTAGACGAGGTTGACCGGCCTGTTGCCGGCGTAGAGCCTGCCCCTCCTGAACTCGAGCGCGCGCGGGTCGCAGATCAGCGTCCTGATCCCTGCTTGCTCGAAGAAGGACTTGAACATCTCGAACTCGGGGGCGGTCGGCAGTCCCTCCCAGTCCACGATCGCAATCACAGGCGTGGAGCTCCGCCCCCACTGCCGAAAGGCGTGCAGCATCGCGCCCAGCTGGCGCCGTCGGGTCGGCATGAACCTCCCGCGGAACTGCTTGCGAAACGCCTTCATCACCGGCAGCTCGCGGAAGACGTCGGTGAGGTTGTCGCTGTAGGCCATGCCCGCGGGGGATTCCGCGTTGTATTCGACAAACCTCACCTGGTCGGCAAAAAAGCTGTCGAGGCGCACCGAGGGCGAGGAGAACCTGAAGCCGGGATCTGCCATCGCCAGCTTCTCTTCTTCGCCCTCCAGGCCGAGCTCGCTTCGGAGCTCGTCGTCCATCAGGAGCGCCCGCTCGAGGCTGGCCAGTGCGCCGGCCACTCCTTCGGCTGCAGCCACCGCCTGGTCGTAGCGCCTCTGGGTGAGCAGCTGCGGGCGGATCGCCACGCACAGCGGCCGCTCGCCGAACATCAGGCGCCGCTGCCTCTGTCCCGCGGCAAGGGCTTCGGCGCTGTCTTCCGCCAGCCGCGCGTCCTCGAGCAGGGCGTGAAAGGCGGCGACCGGGTCTTTCACGCCTCTACGGGTTTCGGCGTCTGCATCCTGCTGACGTGCTTCCACCATCGATGCTCGTCGCGCCACGGCGGCGTGGCCTCGCCGCGGGCGTAGGCAAGCACCAGGTCGGACATCTTGTCGAGCACCCAGCGAAAGTTGTCTTCCTTGATCGAGAAGTTGTCGAAGTCGGGCGCGGGGTTCAGGAAATCGATTGCATAGAGGACGCCATCCCGCACCGCGAACTCGACCGTGTCCATGTCGTACCCGAGCGTCTCGACCAGGGTTCGCGCGTCCTTTATCGCCTGCTCGCGGAGCGAACCCTCGACGGGACGTGAGACCTGGTAGCGCTCTTCGAACGGCGCCTTCGGGTTGTAACGGATCGGCATGATGTGCTGCCGGCCGATGCAGATGCAGCGCACGTAGTCGTCCCAGTCGATGAACTCCTGCAGGATCATCGTCTTCAAGCCGGTCTGGTCGTAGGCGGTGATGAGCTCTTCGATCGAGTGGACGATGAAGACGTCTTTCCACCCGCCGCCGGTGTTCGGCTTGAGCACGGCGGGGAGGCCCGTGTATGAAACCAGGTGCTCCCAGTCGAGCGGAAACTGCAGGTTGCGCAGCGACTGCACGTGGTCGATGTCGGGAATGTACTGCTTGTTCGGCAGGACGACGGTCTTCGGAACCGCCACGCCCAGCTTCCGGGCCAGCGTGCACTCGAAGAACTTCTCGTCGGCCTGCCACCAGAACGGGTCGTTGATGACAGTCGTGCCGAGGAGGACCGCGCTCTTAAGGTGTGCTCGGTAGTACGGCACCTCGTGCGAGATGCGGTCGACCAGGACGGCGTGATACGGCTCGAAGGTCTCAGGTGTGCCGCCCAGCACGGCGAGCTCGGCCGTGATCCCATCGTCCCGGCCCTTCTGGTTCACGACCTCGATGAATGGCCCCGGGAACGTGTGCTCGCGCCCGATCAGCAGTCCGATGATCTTTTTTTGGGCCATCTTCCATTCCTCTCCTGTGCGGTCAGCCGGCGGCGAGGTATCTGCGCATCATGTCCTTCCAGTAGGGCCAATCGTGCGCCCATCCGGGCCAGATTTCGAGCCCGACCTCGACCCCGTCCGCCCGGAACAGCCCGGCGAGCTTCTTCGAGTCCTCGACGTTCGGGTCCTGCTCCCCGGTGGCGATGACCTTCGGGTGCATCGCGCGCAGGGGCCCCAGGTATGCCTCGTCGGTCAGCCCGGGCAGGAAGGCCATGAGGTTGGTGAAGTAGGTGCCGTCGTCGTTGTAGCCGTCCAGCCAGCGCGCGGTGTCGAAGGCGCCGCTCATCGCGATGAAGCCACCCACACGGTCCGGATGCCGGGCGGCGAGGAGCACTGCATGCATGGCGCCGAACGAGGTGCCGCAGGTGACCGGACGGTCCGGGAGACGAGGCAGGATCTCGTCCAGGAGGTAACCCTCGTACTGGAGGTGGCGGCGAACCCGTTCCGCCGGGTGCCTGTCCCTCGCGTACCACGACTCGCCATCGACGCTGTCGACGCAGACGAGCTGGACTGCCCCCGACTCGATGAAGTCGCTGATCGCCCCGACCAGGCCGAAGTCCTCCCACTGGTAAAACCTGCCCATCGAGGTCGGAAAGACAAGGATCGGCCTGCCGGCGTGGCCGAAGTGGAGGAGCTCCATATCGCGGCCCAAGGAGTGGCTGTATTCCTTGATGTAGTCGCGTTGCAATTCACTGATCGTGGTGCTCATGTTGATGGTGAACCATCGCATGTTCCAGGGTTTAGGCGCTACATTCCCCCGGACGTGTGGCTCCGGGTGCTCATCCTCTCGATTCTTCTCTTCATCGTGGGCTTTGGCGCCCACGAGGTCCTTCACCTGCTCGTGATCTACGCGGTCGGCTCTGACGGCTCGATCATCGTCCGGCCGTGGCGCATGGGCTACCTGCCCGTGACGATCTACGCGCTGCACGCACAGCCGGCGCAGCAGCTCGACCTCGTGCGGCAGTCGATCGTGAACTTCTTCGGCCCCGCAATCGCGGCGGTCCCCTTCATGGCCCTGCTGCTCTACGTTCGAGAGCCGATTCCGGTGGCTGCCCTGATCGCCAACGTCGTGATCCTCCTCTTCTACGCGGTGATCGAGCTGGGCGACCTGCTGCTGGAGAAGGTCTGGGACGCCGACGTTTCATTGCTGACGACTCCCGAGTTCAACTACGGCGTGCCCCTCCTCGTCATCGCGATGACCGTGGTGGGCGTGTCGCTGCTTTCAGCCGTCCGTGGAAGCCGGATCCCCGACTGAGGTACACGTCGGGACCGGGTGCAAACCCGGCGCGCTGCCACCGCCGCACGCCCACCCGCGGCCGTTGAGCAGCACGAGCTCGAAGCCGTGCCGCGCGGACAGCATCGAGCCGGCGGTCTTCCAGGCGCTTCCGGGCCGATAGACCGCGAACTGGTCGATCACCCGGCTCTCGCCGGCGTCTTCGCCGCCGACCACGATCACGTTGCCATCGTCGAACGCAACTGCTCCGCCGCCGCTCGTCGGCTGCGGCAGGTCGGGCGGCCTCGACCAGGCCAGGGATCCTGGATCGAGGCAATCGACGCGAGCCGTCGTCGGCAATCGGCCGCCTGCCACGCAGACGGTGCCGCCGGCGGCAAATCCGGACACGTGGTTGCGTGGGCTGGGCAGCGAGGCTATGACCGTCCAGGTGTTTGCGATGGGGTCATAGGCCTCGACCGCCGCCACGTTGCCTCGACTGGTGTTGCCGCCCAGCGCGTACAGCCGGCCGCCGAGCGCGACGAGCGCGTGGCCGCCCCGCGCGAAGTGCATCGGCGCCAGCTCGGTCCACTGCTCGCCCTCGAGCCGGAACAGGCGTGCCGAGTCGCGACCGTTGCTGTGGCCGCCGGCCAGGTAGACATAGCCGCCGAGGCTGGCGGCTGACGGATGATCGACTGGGAGAGGAAGCGAGGGCCCGGAGCGCCAACCGGTTCCGTCGAACACGTACGCCGAGGACAGGCTGGCGCCGGCCGCGTTGAGGCCACCCATCACGTAGAGATTCCCCTCGGCCGTGGCGGCCGCGGTCTCCTCTACCAGCGCCGGCAGCGACGGCTCCGCTCGCTGAGGCGGCTGCGGAGACGGGGACGGCGACAGGCTGGAGGACGGTGAAGCCTGGGACGGGACGGGCGTCGGAGAGCGCACCACGGCGGTGCCCTGGCTGCACGCGGTCATCCCGAGGCACGTCGCCAGCGCCGCCGCGAGCTTCATTCGTTCGATCACTAAGTGCGTAAGTGTTGCCCATCGCAAACCCATAATCGGCGCCGATGAGTTCGCGCGGGCCCTTCATGAGCCGCGCCGCATGGCTGGTCCTCGGGGTCAGCGTGCTGGCGTTCGCGACCGTGCTCGGGGTCGGATGGCTGCGCAACCACCACCACGTCGACACGACCGGACACGTGCCCGCTTCAGCCGCCAAGGCCGGTGTCGAGCTCAAGACCCTGGTGTCGATGGAGCAGGAAGGCAACGGTCTCTACGACGTGGTCGCAAACGTGACCGTTGTGAACAGCTCGGATGCGGCGATCTACTACGTGGGCATCCCGTGCTACGCGCCCGCACGCGTGCGCTTCGCCTCGACGCTGGGCCCGCCCGCAAGTCGAACCTACTCGCCGGCCGCCGCGGGGCTGCGCACGCACGTGATGGACTACCGCCGCTCGCTCGACGAGATCGGATCGTTCGCGCAAGAGGAGGGCACGCCGAGCGGAGCTGGGACGGCATGTGACGAATCCGCGCCGCCTGTACTGCCCGCCCATCAGCGCATCAACTACACGATGACCGCCACCATCGGAACTTCGAATCAGCTGAGCGTCGACCCCCTGACCACCGAGGTCGTGACGACGCTTCAGATCGGCTCCCTGGCAGCGTCGCAACCGGGACTGCCACCACCGCCGATGCATGTTGTCGAAACGGTCGAGGCACGGACGTCGCTGAAGACCCTGACCGACCTGACCAAACCGTCCTCGGCCAACTACGGCGAGGTCTCGCGGCATTTCGACCTGCTCATGCGAAACGCGGGCATCGCCGCGTGGGTGAACGCGCAGGACCCGTCGCTGTGGGGTGCGGCGCGCCTCATGGATCCCTACCCCACGGCCACTAGCTGGAGGTTGGAGGCGTTCAACCATGCCTGGGCCGTCCCGCTCGTCGTGACGGGCACGGACTCAACCCTGAAGCAGGTCAGGATGCCTGACGAGCCGTGGAAGGCGCCTCTGGCGACCGATGCGGTGCTGCCTCCCGCCGCGGTCTCCACCGACAAGGTTGGCATCCTGTACCGCGACCTCTACGTCGGGGACCTGGTGCTGCCCTCGGGCAGAGTGATGGTGGGCGACGTCGTGTCCAGCGACGGCATGCTGAAGTTCGATTACGGCCTGCAGGCGGGCGGCCGGTACCCGATCCACATCGTCACCACCAGGCCGCGCTACGAGGGCGACGAGTACGAGGCAGTGGCCTGGGAGGAGCTGATCCTGTCGAGCTCGCCGGTGGCGGAGTGGAAGCCTGCAGTTCCGGTGGGCCACTCCGCTTCGGAGCTGAAAACCGGCGAGCTGTTCATCTGGGGAACGGACGGTGGAAGCGGCGGGTTTGCGTCACCCGAGGCGATGAAGTTCATGGACGCCACGCTCAGTGAAGAGGAGCTCGGCCTCTATGGGCAGATGGGCCAGCGCGAGGAAGCCAACGACTGGCTGTGGGGCTTGCTCACGGTGGACAACACCACGGGCGCCAACGTGTTCGGCACCAGCACAGGCGCCGACGGAGGTTTCCCGGTCCTGCTCGGGGTGGACGCGCAGGGCCGGCCGGCAGTCCTGCTCTCAGACTTCGGCAACTACCGGATGAAGTTCACGGGCGTCGACGCGTAGCCGAGGCAGGGCTGCGCAGCGCGCCGTCGCATAATCCACCCATGGCCACCGCCCTCTCGCTTACGCACCTCGGTTCGCTGATGCGCGGGGTGCGCAGCGTGGACGAGGTCGGGGCCGACGAGCGAGCCGCGTCTCTGGCCAAGCGGTCGATCAAGAAGTCCTCGAAGCTGTGGGCTCTCGACCTCGCCATCCGGTGCATGGACCTGACCACGCTCGAGGGTCAGGACACGCCGGGCAAGGTGGCCGCGCTGTGCGCGAAAGCCATCCGGCCCAAGCCGGGCGACGCGACCGTCCCCCCGGTGGCTGCAGTGTGCGTGTACCCGCTGCGGATCGCGGACTGCGTCGGGCACCTCCGCGGAACCTCGGTGCGCATCGCCTCGGTGGCCACCGCGTTTCCCTCCGGCCAGACCTTCACGTCGATCAAGGTCGCCGAGACGGAGCAGGCGGTGCACGCAGGCGCGCACGAGATCGACATGGTCATCGACCGCGGCGCGTTTCTGTCTGGCGACTATCAGCGCGTCTACGACGAGATCGTTGCGGTCAAAGAGGCGTGCGGCTCCGCACACCTCAAGGTGATCCTCGAGACGGGCGAGCTAGGGACCTACGACGCGGTGCGGCGAGCGAGCATCCTCGCCATGGCGGCGGGCGCCGACTTCATCAAGACCTCGACCGGCAAGGTGCAGCCGGCGGCCACGCTCCCGGTCGCCCTCGTGATGATGGAGGCGATCGGGGACTTCGTCCGCGAGACGGGCCGGCCGGTCGGCTTCAAGGCGGCCGGCGGAATCCGCACCGCGAAGCAGGCGATTGCATACCTGGTGCTGACGTACGAGACCCTCGGTCCGGACTGGATGACCCCGGAGCTGCTGCGCCTCGGCGCGTCCACGCTCCTGAACGACGTGCTGATGCAGGTCGACAAGGAGCGCAGCGGCGCCTACCAGTCCATCGACTACTTCACGATCGACTGATGGCGCTGGCCAAAAAGCAATCCGCGGAGCTCGCCAAGCAGGTCTTCGAGTACGCGCCCGCGCCCGAGTCGATCGACCACGTCAAGATCCAGTCGCGCTACGGCCTGTTCATCGGCGGCAAGATGGTCGAGGCGCACAGCAAGAAGCGGTTTCCGACGATCAACCCGGCGACCGAGCAAAAGCTGGCCGAGGTCGTCGAAGCCGATGAGGTCGACGTCGATCGCGCGGTCAAAGCCGCAGGAAAAGCGTTCGACTCCTGGGCGCGCATCTCCCCTTCGCAGCGGTCCCGATATCTCTTCCGCATCTCGCGGATCCTCCAGGAGCGGTCACGCGAGCTGGCGGTGGTGGAGACGATGGACGGTGGCAAGCCGATCAAGGAGTCGCGCGACGTCGACATCCCGCTGAGCGCTGCGCACTTCTTCTACTACGCCGGGTGGGCCGACAAGCTCGAGTGGGCGTTCCCCAATCGCAAACCGCGGCCGCTTGGCGTGGCGGGCCAGGTGATCCCGTGGAACTTCCCACTTCTGATGCTCGCGTGGAAGATCGCGCCGGCTCTTGCGGCCGGCAACACGGTGGTGCTGAAGCCGGCCGAGACGACGCCTCTCTCCGCGCTGCTTTTCGCTGAGATCTGCATGCAGGCCGGCCTTCCGCCGGGTGTGGTCAACATCGTCACGGGCGCGGGCAAGACCGGGTCGCTGGTCGTGACCCATCCCGACGTCAAGAAGGTTGCGTTCACCGGCTCGACCGACGTCGGCAAGCTCATCCAGCGCTCGATCGCGGGCACCGGGAAGCGCCTGACCCTCGAGCTCGGCGGCAAGGCGGCGAACATCGTCTTCGAGGACGCGCCGCTCGACCAGGCGGTGGAGGGGATCGTCAACGGGATCTACTTCAACCAGGGTCACGTGTGCCGCTGCTCGAAAAGCTGAAGCGGCGCCTGTCCACGCTGCGACTCGGCGACCCGCTGGACAAGAACACCGACATCGGCGCGATCAACTCGCGCGCGCAGCTGGAGAAGATCCAGGGCCTGGTCGAGTCGGGAATCGAGGAGGGCGCGGAGCTGTACCAGCCCGAGTGCGTCCTGCCGGCGCGCGGCTTCTGGTTCCCGCCGTCGCTGTTCACCAACGTGTCGCAGTCGTACCGGATCGCGCGCGAGGAGATATTCGGCCCGGTGTTGTCGGTGCTCACCTTCCGAACGCCGCACGAAGCGGTGGAGAAGGCGAACAACACGCCATACGGACTCTCGGCAGGCGTGTGGACCGACAAGGGCTCGCGCATCCTCTGGATGGCCGAGCGCATGCGGGCCGGCGTCGTGTGGGCGAACACATTCAACCGCTTCGACCCGACGTCGCCGTTCGGAGGCTACAAGGAATCAGGCTTCGGCCGCGAGGGTGGCGTCCACGGGTTGCTGCCGTACCTGGAGCTCAATTAGATGGATGTTCGGAAGACCTACAAGCTCTTCGTGAACGGAGAGTTCGTGCGCTCGGAATCCGGTCGCGCTTATCGGCCCGACGGAAACGTCAACGTGCCGCGCGGCTCGCGCAAGGACCTGCGCGATGCCGTACGAGCCGCCCGGACCGCCTTCCCAGGTTGGGCCGGCCGCACGGCTATGAACCGCGGACAGATCCTGTACCGCGCGGCGGAGATGCTCGACGGCCGCGCCGCGCAGTTCGCCGGCCTGCTGGGCGCAGGAGTCCGTGCACGCCGCGAGCTCGAGCACTCGGTGGAGACGCTGGTCTGGTACGCCGGGTGGACGGACAAGCTGGCGCAGGTCAGCGGCACCGTGAACCCGGTGGCCGGACCGTACTTCAACTTCACGATCCCCGAGCCGACCGGTGTCGTAGCCATCATCGCCCCCGAGGAAGCGCCGCTTCTTGGATTGGTGCGCAGGCTGGCGCCCGCGCTGTGCGGCGGCAACGTCGTCGTGGCTCTCGCCCCCGAATCAGCGCCGCTGGCGGCACTGACGCTCGCGGAGGTGCTGGCGACGAGCGACGTGCCGGCCGGCGTGGTCAACATCATCAGCGGCCAGCGCAAGGAGCTGCTGCCCTGGCTCGCCTCGCACATGGACGTCAACGCGATCGACACCGCGGGCTGCACCACCGAGGAAATCAAAGCAATCGAGGAATCAGCGGCAGGCAACGTCAAGCGGGTGATCAAGGTCGAATCGAAGGAGCGGAGTCCTTATCTCATCTCCGCGTACATGGAGTTGAAGACCATCTGGCATCCCATCGGGGTTTGACGTTTCCTAGAATTGCGATTGCATGACTGAGGTGCTCGTGCAGCCGGCGGTGGAGAACACCACCGACCTGCGCCTGGACCGAAGCAGCGGGAAGCCGATGATCACCGCCGACCAGATCGCGCGGCGTGTGCATAGGCTGGGGCGCCAGATCTCAGAGGTGTACAAGGACATCGACACCCCACTCGTCATGGTCGTGATCCTCAAGGGCGCGACGGTCTTCGCGGCTGATCTCCTGCGGAGTCTGAGCATTCCGGCCGAGCTCGAGTTCGTGCGCGCGTCCAGCTACCCGACCGGCACGTCGAGCAGTGGACGATTGAAGCTCGCGCACATGGTCGAAGGCCCGCTCGTTGGACGGCACGTGCTCCTCGTCGAGGACATCATCGACTCCGGCGTCACGGTCAACGCCGTGGCGAAGCGCATCCAGCGCCTGAGCCCGGCCTCGGTCCGGCTCGCGGGACTGCTCGACCGTCCGGCCCGGCGACAGGTCAAGGTGAAGATCGATTTCACCGGCTTTGTGATCCCTGATCGTTTCGTGATCGGCTACGGCCTCGACTACGCCGGGCTGTATCGCGAGCTCCCTCACATCTATTCGCTGACATAACCTCCAGGTACCTCGGCTGGAAGAAGGCCGAGCTGCACTCGCACCTCGATGGAGCCGTGCGCGTGTCCACCGCCGAAGAGCTCTCCGGCCGGCGCGGATTTCGCATGGTCGCGCCGAACGATTGTCCGAGCCAGGCGGAGTACATCAGCTACTTCGGCGACGCGATCGCGGTGATGCAAACCGAACCGGCGCTCGAGCGGATCGCGTACGAGGTGTGCGTAGACTCGGCGGCCGAGAACATCGACTACCTCGAGGTCCGCTGGGCGCCGCGGCTGCACCTTGGTCAAGGTCTGCGCGTCGAGCAGGTGATCGGCGCCGTCCTGTCAGGTTTGAGAGCGGGGCCGATCAAGGCCGTGGCGATCGTGTGCGCGATGCGTTCGACCTCGCCGGGGACGAGATCCGCTACGCGGCGCGTCCGCACAAGCCCGCGTTCGAGGCCGCGCGGTCGGCCGGCCTGCGCCTCACCTGCCACGCGGGAGAGGCCGGCGATCCCGCGAACGTAGAGGAGGCGCTCGACGTTGGGGTCGAGCGGATCGCGCACGGCGTCATCGGCGCGGGCGAGCCGCGCATCGTGGCGCGGATTCGGAGCGAGGGTGTGGTCCTGGACATGTGCCCAACCGCGAACTGGAAGTGCAAGGCGGTGGCGACGCTCCAGGAGCACCCGCTGCCCGGCCTCGTGAGAAGCGCCGTGCGGTGCACGATCAGCACCGATTCGCGCACGGTTGCGGCGACGACGCTCACGCACGAGTTCGACCTCATGTCCGCGATGGGAATGACCGACGACGAGCTGCAGCGCTGCAACGAGACCGCGTACGAGTCGAAGTTCGCCTAGAGTCCTTAACAAGCAAGCTTGAACATGCCTTGGCGGATAGGCGGGAGTTTCGGCTACGGGAGACCGCATTCCGCACGAGATTGCCAAAACGTGCGGAATCAGAGGTCGGAATCCGCACGTTTTGGCGAAAACGTGCGGAATCAGGGTCGGGTTTAGCCGGTACCGAACAGGCGATCGCCGAAGTCGCCCAGCCCCGGCACGATGTAGGCGCGGTCGTTCAGGTGGTCGTCAAGGGCGGCGGTATAGACATCGACCTCGGGATGCCGCTGCTCGAGCACCTTCACTCCTTCGGGCGCCGCGACGATGCAGACCATGCGAGTGTCGCGGCCGCCTGCCTCTTTGATCAGGTCAAGCGCCTGCGCCGCCGATCCGCCGGTCGCGAGCATCGGATCGAGCAGCAGCGGGATCTTGCCCTTCAGCCGCGGCAGCTTGTTGTAGTAGATGCGCGCCACCGCGGTCTCCTCGTCCCGCTCGAGCCCGATGTAGCCGACGCTGACGCGCGGCAGCAGCTCGAGCACGGGCGCCAGCAAGCCAAGCCCCGCTCGGAGCACCGGGATTGCGACGACCTCCTGGTCGACGGTCAGGGCGGGCGCGTCCGCGAGCGGCGTTCGCACCGTGCCTTTCTTCGCCGGCAGGTCGGCAGTGGCCTCGTAGAGGAGCATCGTGATCACCTTGCGGGCAAGGACGCGGAACTCGTCGGGCGGGGTCGAGCTGTCGCGAAGCCCGCGCAGGCTGTCCGCGACGAGCGGGTGCTTACTGATGATCAGCGGCACTTGCGTCGCGCTTGATCAGCCGCCGGATCCCGTCGACGGCGACGTCCAGCATCCGGTCCATGTAAGACGGATCGAGGTGGTGGATCTCGCCCGCGCCCAGCTCGTCGACGCAAAGGTTGATGCAGCCCGCGCGCATCTTTCGCAGTCGGGCTACGACGAACAGGGTCGACGCCTCCATGTCGTTGCTGAGGATTCCTGCCTTGGCCCACATCTCGAGCTCGTCGCGGATGTGAGCCCGTGGCATCGAGTCGGGCATCAGGTCGGAGTAGAGCGCGTCCACGGAGCGCGTCACGCCGACGTGGTATCGCGCGCCGGCAGCCTGGGCCGCCTCGACCAGCGCCTCGACCACGTGCAGCGAGGCGACGGCCGGATACTCGAGCGGGATGTAAGCGTTCGGGGTGCCTTCCGAACGTACGGCGGCGTAGCTGATCACGAGGTCGCCCATCTTGATCTCGGGTTGGGACGCGCCGCAGGTGCCGACGCGGAGCAGGGTGTGGACGCCCAGCTCGTGCAGCTCCTCGATCCCGATGGCAACCGAGGGGCCGCCCATGCCGGTCGACATGGTCGAGACCGGCACGCCGTCGACCTTGCCGGTGAAGGTGCGGTACTCGCGGCTGAAGGCAACCTCGCGGGCGTCATCGAGATGCCCGGCGACGAGCGGCGTCCGGAACGGATCACCTGGAACGAGAACGTAGTCACCGACGTCACCAGGCCCAAGCCCGACGTGGTACTTCTTCTCCGTCACAGCCATTCCGGCGAATACTAATCCGCGCTTATCTCCACGAACTCAGAGGAGGCGCCGGGAGTTCGCGGGGGCCCCTATTTGGAAACGCCGTCCTTGTCGACCCGGGCGAGCACGTGGGGCGGACGGCGCACCTCGTGATCGACGATCCGCCACGCGTCGTGGACACGCGACCTGACCCGATGGATGACCTCTTCGGAACGCGCGTGGGCGGTCACCAGCACGTCCCCACGCTTCACGCGCGCTCCCACCGGTGCTTCGATCACGAATCCCGCAGCGGGGTCGATCCTGTCTTCCTTGCGGATGCGCCCAGCGCCGAGCTCGAGCGCGGAGAGTCCTATCTCCAGCGCATCGACAGCCTCCACGTGACCGTCGGTGTTGGACTCGATGGCAAGCTGCACCGGAGCCACTGGCAGTCCGTGCTCCAGGTGACCGCCCTGGGCCGCGAGCATCCGCTCGAAGGTCTCGCGGCCCGCGCCCGACCGCAGCACCTTCTCCACGTCGGCCCGCACCCCGGCGAGCTCGCACATCTCGCGCGTGACGCGCAGGCAGACCTCGAGCAGCTCCTCGTCGCCCTTGCCCGAGAGCGCGTCCAGCGCTTCCTGGACCTCCAGCGCATTGCCCACCGACCTGCCGAGCGGGTTGTCCATCGCGGTGACGAGGGCGACCGTGCG